>Ga0206825_1057_pt1 | contig 24566 bp, 21 predicted proteins | sample Alteio_BWOrgCont_79_FD_152875 | JGI IMG/M metagenome (GOLD analysis project Ga0206825, IMG submission 152875) | Enriched cells from forest soil in Barre Woods Harvard Forest LTER site, Petersham, Massachusetts, United States -... | ecosystem: Environmental > Terrestrial > Soil > Temperate forest >...
CCCGGTGGACCCACTGGTTTATGGCCCTTACCCGACGGAAAATCACGTTGTGGTGCAAAAGCATTTAGCCTGCCAGCCATGTTACCGGCGTTTTCGTATGGCTCGTTGCGGGCATATCAGTTGTTTGGGTGAACTATCTGTTGAAGAAGTTTATAGAAAGGTTAAGCATATTTTATGAGTATTCCTTTTATTGATTTTAAAGAACAAAATCGCATGATTCAAGATGAAGTGGACTTAGGTTTTAAAAAAGTCTTTGAAAAAGGTGATTACATCCTAGGTGAACAAGCCCATACTTTTGAAGGAGCTTTTTCAAAATACTGCGAAGTCCAATACGGGGTGGGTGTTAATTCCGGTACTGATGCCCTTCATCTGGCCCTGATGGCTTTGGATATCCAAGAAGGTGATGAGGTCATTGTCCCAACACATACATTCATTGCCACGGCCCTCTGCGTTTCATTTTGCCGGGCCAAGCCGGTATTTGTCGATATTGAACCGGATACTTATAACATTGATCCTAAATCTTTCCAGGCAGCAATCACCAAAAAAACCAAGGCCGTTATCCCTGTGCATATTTATGGTCAACCAGCCAATATGGATGAAATCGTTGCCATTGCCCATAAACACGGCATTAAGATCGTCGAGGATGCAGCCCAGGCGCATGGTTCCCGCTATAAGGGGAAACGTGTCGGATCTTTGGGTGATGTGGCCTGCTTTTCTTTTTATCCGACTAAAAGTTTGGGTGCGTGCGGGGACGCAGGCATGATCGTGACCAATAATAAAAGCATCTATGAAAAAGCCTTGATGCTGCGCGATTACGGCCGTATGGGGCGTTATGAACATAAGATCAAGGGGACAAACTCACGGCTAGATACCCTGCAGGCGGTGGTCCTTAATGCCAAATTAAAACATTTGGACCAATGGAATGAAATGCGCGCGAAAAATGCCGCTTACTACGGTGAGCTTTTAAAACCATTGAAGAATATGGTCACTCCCATTACCAAATCAGACCGCACCCATGTTTATCAGACCTATGCCATCCTTGTTGCCAATCGCGACAAAGTCGTTGAAGCCATGAAAGCCCAAGGTGTCGGTGTCCTGATCCATTATCCAATTGGATTGCACCTGCAGGAGGCGTATGCGGAATTAGGACATAAAAAAGGTGATTTTCCCGTTGCTGAAAAGGTGGCTGATAAAATCATGAGTTTGCCGATGTTCCCGCACATGACCCGTGAACAAATTGAAGTGGTGGCAGCAGCTTTGGCCAAGTCTTTGTAAAAAACAGGAGTAAAATCATGCCCGTTGCCGTCAGCGTTGTTATTATCGCAAAGAATGAACACAACCGGATCAAGGATTGCATTGAAAGCGTCCATGGGTGGGCAGATGAGATTGTGATTGTGGATGATGAAAGCACCGATGATACCCGTACGATTGCCTCGAAATATACGGACATGATATTCACCAGGCGCATGGAACTCGAGGGCAAACAACGCAATTTCGGGGCGTCCAAGGCAAAAAATGATTGGATCTTGCTCCTGGATTGTGATGAACGCATGACAGATGATCTTAAAAATGAGATCAGTTTGATTATCAAGGATGGTGATGTTAAGACCGCTGCCTACTGGGCACCCCAAATCAATTATTTGGGGGATGTGCAATTAAATCATGGCGGCTGGTCAAACCCGCATATCCGATTATATAATAAAAAATATGTCAATTGGTCTGAGGCCAATTACGATGTCATTCACCCCGGTCTAAAGTTTCTAGACGGTCATCGCGGCGGGAACCTTAAGTCCAAGAGCATCCATTATAGTTTTCGTAATACCGAGGATTTTATCGCGAAGATCAATCGTTATTCGACACTTGAAGCAACCAAATGGTATTTGGATGGACGGAAAATGTCTACGTCTAAGGCCATGTGGCGGGCCTGGGACCGTTTTTTTAGGAGATTTATATCTAAAAAAGGATATAAAGACGGTTATTATGGTTTTGTGGCGGCGATTTTAAGCGGCTTTCATGAGTTTGCTGCATATAGCAAATACAGGGAAATGAAGGAAAAGGGTTATTATATCGACCGTTTTAAAGCTAAAGAGTGAGTGATGGATCGTATCTATCAACATGTTCTTTATCAAAATTTAATCAGTCTCCCATCGACTATCTTCAAGACGATCAAGCGTAATTGGCAGGGACAGAAATTTGAACCGGAAGTCAAGGCGTTATCAGCGCTGGTCCAACAAGGGTTTTATTGTTTCGATGTGGGAGGGGCATATGGCCGTTATGCTTATCCTTTGTCAGGCATGGTAGGGCCTCAAGGTAAGGTGTATAGTTTTGAACCTGGTTCGTATAGCTATAAAGTGTTCTCATTTGTAAAATGTTTTTTTGCCCTCAAGAATGTGTTTTTGATCAAAAAGGCGGTTTTCAATAAAACAGGATCAATTGAGTTGTGTTTACCGCCCAAAAAATCGGGCAAGCTTGGGGCTTCCATGGCATATATCCATTCAGGTAAAAAAGACGATGGCTTTTGTGAGACGGTGGAAATGCTGACCTTGGATGAATTTGCAAAACATGAGAATTTACCGCGCTTGGATTTAATCAAGTGTGATAGCGAAGGTTCAGAATTATTGGCCCTTCAAGGTGCCGCGGGCCTGATAGACAGGTTTAAGCCTATCATTTTGACAGAGATTGATGCCCATACCTTGGAACGATATCAGCAAAAGCCGTCTGATTTTGTCAATTTTTTTTCTCAATGGGAATATACCCCTATGGTTTGGGATGAGGATAAATTTATTCCGGTTTCAACAGTCGAAAAAACCAATAATTATTTTTTTATACCGCAACACATAAAGAGCATGCATTCATTATGAAGGTCGTTTTTCTCGACAGAGATGGTGTCATCAATGAGTTCCCGGGCAATGGCGCATATGTGACCAAGGTCAAGGATTTTCATTTTATTCCCGGTTCCTTGGAGGCAATCCGAACTTTGACCCAAGGCGGGTATAAGATTTTTATTATCTCAAACCAGGCAGGGGTGGGCAAGGGTGTGTATTCCTTGCATAAACTTAAGGCGATTAACGCCCACATGATTAAGGGTGTTGAAAAGGCTGGCGGGAAGATCCGTAAGAGTTTTTATTGCACCCACCGCTCAGATGCCGGCTGTGATTGCCGCAAACCTGGTATCGGATTATTAAGGAAAGCCCTCAAATCTCTTAATAAAACCATCGTTCATGCGCAAAAGGCATTTTTTGTTGGAGACACAGAAGGGGACATCAAGACAGGGCATAATGCCGGCTGTAAAACAATTTTTGTGCTTTCAGGGCGGGAGAACCGTCGCTATATGCGTAAATGGACGGTCAAACCTGACCATATTGTCAAAGATTTGAAAGCATCTGTTCAAATAATCCAAAATGAAAATCCTAGTCGTACACGCAACAGCCGGCGCCGGGCATAAAAAAGCTGCAGAGGCCATTTTTCACGGTTTACAGGCCAAGGGTGGCTTTGACTGTCACCTGGTTGATGCCTTGGATTACACCAATCCTTTTTTTAAAAAGACCTACCCTTGGTTTTATTCCTTTATCGTGACCCGATTGCCATGGGCTTGGGGGTTTTTATTCGGATTACTGGATATTCCTTGGATGCAGCCTTTGGTGCGTTTTGTGCGGCGCTTGTACAACGGCCTAAATGCCCAGGCGTTAGAGCAATTTTTGATCCAAGAGCGTTTTGATGCGGTCATCACGACCCAGTTTTTGTCAGCGGAAGTCTCCGCGTATCTTAAACGTGAAGGAAAGATTAAATCCAAGGTCATTTGTGTGGTGACTGATTTTGATGTGCATCGCATTTGGGTAAACGCGGGGATTGATATTTACACGGGAGCTTGTGAGTTTACCAAGAATAAGTTAATCACTTTAGGCGTGGCGCCGGAAAAAGTTTTCACGACGGGCATTCCAACAGATGCCAAATTTTCCATAAAGCCGGATACCATTACTTTAAAGAAGAAATTGGGGCTGCAAGAGGGGATGACTGTTTTGATTGCGACCGGTTCTTTTGGCATGGGGCCGATCGAAGAGCTGATGCTGCTGCTAGACAGTTATCAACTGTTGATCGTTTGCGGGCATAATAAGGAATTATATGAACGCCTAAAGCCCAAGGCCAAAGTAAGGACACATGTGCTGGGACTGGTTGATAATATGGATGAGTTGATGTCAGTGGCTGATGTGATGGTGACCAAGCCCGGTGGTTTGTCCATTGCAGAAGCGCTTGTTAAGAATTTACCCATGATATTCTTCAGCGCCATCCCGGGGCAGGAGACCAATAATGTCATGGTATTAAGCAGCTATGAAGTTTGTCAGGGACAGAGCAGCTTGCCTCAAATTGCTGAAACCTTACACGAATGGAACTCCAACCCTAAAGATTTGGACGCGTTGAGACGGCGAATGATCGAATTGTCCAAACCAAATGCCGTTGCTGATATCATCTCCCTGCTATGATAATATTTTATAACTTGCTTGGCATCACCTAATCTATTTTATGATAGCTCAGATTGTATTTGATTTGCCCATTGATGGGCCTTTTGATTATTTGATCCCCGAGCCTTTTATTCCCCAGGTGGCGGCAGGGATGCGTGTTAAAGTGTCTTTTGGTCCCAAGGTCCAAATCGGTTATGTGGTTGGATTGCAGGACAAAAGCACAATCCCAAACCTAAAACCAATCCAGTCTTTATGCGATACTTCAGCCGTATTTAATAGCCTGGATTTGGATTTTGCTAAAGATTTTTGCGCTTATTATGGCTGCGGCTTAGGCGAGGCGTTGGGGACGATGCTAAGGAATAAAGCGGATCAAAAGCCTTCCATCTACCGGGACCATAGGCCACTGCTTTTTTTATACACATCCCACCCAAGTTCCTACGCAGCTAAGATTCAAGAGATCATGGATGGATATCGTCATCATTCGGCAGATGGGGTGCGTTTTATCATTTTGGTTCCGGACACTTTCAGGGCCCAAACACTTTCTCAGAAATTATGTTCCCTCCCGCTCGTGGGGAGGGCTAGGGAGGGGGATTTGATAAAAATAGGCACACGTTCCTCAGTATTTGAATGTGATGGCCGTTACGACTGCGTTATTATGGTCGACGAAGAAGATTCTTCCTATAAACAAGAGCAGATGCCGATGTATGAAACGCGACAGGTGCTGTTGACGCGTTCTAAAATGTATGGTTTTGATATAGCCTTTGTGGGTATTTCTCCGTCAGTGGAATTGATGGCCATGGTGCGTGAGGCCAAAGTCAAAATGATTGAAAGTGCATCTGCCAGCGTGCCGCCAGCGAGACTGGTTGATTTATCAAATTATAAATTTATTCCGGGCCTGATTTCACCACCGGTACGTGACGCACTGGAAACAGCATTGAAAGCAGGCAAGAAAAGTATTTTGGTCTTAAACCGCAGGGGATCATACCGTCTGACCCGTTGTGTTGATTGTGCGGAAATCTTAAAATGCAGCCATTGCGACAGCCCGCTGATTTTTTCAAGGTCAGAGGGGAAATTCCTATGCCGTCACTGCACCTACACCTTGCCCGGAGAGACGGTTTGTCCTAAATGCCATAAGCCCAGCTGGCGTTCAATGGGCATTGGGGTCGAACAAATACAAACAGAGTTAAAGAAACTTTTTCCTCAGGCAAAAATGGTGGCCTTTGAGCGCTCTGCAAAGAGTGCCATTGCAAACAACTCCCCGATTAAAACATTCGGGGATAAACTCCGGGAGCAAAGCAATCTCTTAACATTAGAAAATTTTGACATTCTTATCTCCACCCAAGCTGTCCTACGCTATCAAGGAAGCTTGCAAGTACAGGTGGCCGCATTCATTGATTTTGATGCCCAATTAAATCGTTTGGATATGCGCTCTGCATTTGACGCTTTTAGTTTAGCGCTTCATATCAGCAGCATGGCGCTTGACCCGGTATTTATTCAGACCCGTAATTGCAGCCATTATGTCCTTCAAACGCTTTCTAAAAGTAAGGCAGATGTTTTTTACGACGAAGAATTACGTTTAAGAAAAGAATTTGGGTTCAGTCCTGCCAAACATTGGGTCAAGATTAGCTGGCGGGGTAAATCAGAAAAAATCACCCATCAAGCTGCCCAACAAGCGTATAATATTCTCAGTCAAGAGGCCAAAGAGGTTTTTGCAGTGACACCTCCATTGGCTGATAGGGTCCTTCGTAAGCGGGATCAATTTCATTTTAATGTGATGATACAAGCTAATCACGTGCCTCAAGCCGTGGCATTCATCAAATCTGCTTTCCATAAAATTAAACGCCCTAGCCGGGTAATTATTACCTTAAATATAGACCCATGAAAATTATTTTTTTCGGCAGTGATGATTTTGCAGCGCTCCATTTGGAGCATCTTTTGGCCTCGGGTCATGAAATCCTTTGCTGTGTCACCGGGCCTGACAAACCACAGGGGCGGGGGATGAAAATTTCTGTTTCGCCTATTAAACAAATTGCTTTGGATCGCCCAATCCCATGCCTGCAGCCATTGTCTTTAAAAGACAGTGACATTGTCAATGCTTTGAAATCTTATAAGGCAGATATTTTTGTCGTGGTTGCTTACGGCCGCCTTTTGACGCAGCAAATCTTGGACATTCCTAGAATGCTCTGCATGAATGTGCACGGCTCACTTCTTCCTAAATACCGCGGGGCAGCACCCGTTAATTGGGCCATCCTTAACGGAGACAAGGAAACTGGTGTGACCATACAGAAAATGGCCCTTGCACTGGATGCTGGTGACATTATTGCCCAAGAGAAGATGAGTATTGGAGATGATGAGAATGCCGCCCAATTACGTAAAAGGATGGCCCAGTTGGGGGCTGAATTATTGGTGAGAATTTTGAATAAGTTTCCTACTGGTCAATTTCCATTGAATCCTCAGGATGAAAGACAGGTAAGTTATGCTCCCAAGCTTGCCAAGGAAATGGGGAAAATCGACTGGAAAAAAACAGCACAACAAATCAAGAATCAGGTCTTGGGTCTTCAACCTTGGCCTGGGGCCTACACTTTTTATAATGGTAAAATGCTTAAAATCACCCAAATCCAGATAATGACAGAGGGTATTGATCCAAGCAGCCCTGGGCAAGTGCATAACAGTGACAAAAACGGTTTTTATCTCGCCTGTTCTGATAAGCTTCTTTTAATCAAAGAAGTCCAGCCTGAAGCCGGTAAGCTGATGCCTGCCTCTAGTTTTGTGGCAGGTCATAAAATAGCTCCAGGCTATTCATTTAATTAATTCGTTAGTTTTATCTTCAGGCTGTTTGTGATACAATTTCTCTCATGTCCCAATTAAGAAAAGATCCCATTGTCGGTCGATGGACCATTATTGCCACTGAACGGGCCCGGCGGCCGGCAGCCTTTGTAGACCCGCAATCTACAGCCACTGACCAGAAACAATGTCCCTATTGCCAGGATAGTGGGAGTGTCACTGTCTATGAGTCGCAAGGGGTGAGGGTCATCAATAGCAGTAACCCAATTTTAGATGACAGCCGGCCTTTCGAGCACCGCAGGCATGGGCTTTATGATATTGCTCATAGTTACGGCAGCCACGAAATTGTCTTAGAAACGCCTGAACATATCGCCAATATGGCTGATTTATCACTGGAACAAATCAAGGCGGTGTTTCAAACTTATGCTCTGCGCATGCAAACACACCGCAAGAATCCTTTTGTGGAATATGTTTTAGCCTATAAGAATTATGGGGTTGCTGCCGGTAGCCGTAACATTGGACATGCCCGTTCACAGATTATGACAGTACCGGTTTTGCCTATGCGGGTTAAGGATAAGACCATCGGGGCTGAGAAATACTTTGATAATCATGAGCGTTGCTTGTTTTGCGATATGGTCGCCCAGGAGCTAAAAGACAAAGAGCGTGTGGTCGTTGAAAACGAGCATTTTGTAGTCATTACTCCTTTTGCTTCACGGTTTCCTTTTGAAACCTGGATTATTCCGAAGTACCACCATTGCGATTTTGCTGAAGGCATTAAAGGTTATGAGGATGCATTGGCAGCCATTATGAAAGATATTTTATTGCGTTTTAAAATAGGTTTAAATGATCCCGCTTATAATTACATGATTCAGAGTTCTCCGGTCAAAGACCCGTCTTCGTTTAAAGATTATTACCATTGGCATATAGAAGTCATACCGAGATTAACACGGGTGGCTGGTTTTGAGAGGGGCACTGGTTTTTATATCTGTCCTATCCCGCCGGAAATGAGCGCGGATTTTTTACGAGAGGTGGTTACCAGTGCCTGAGCTTAGACGAGATCCGGTGGTGGGGCGCTGGGTGATCATGAATAGCGATCAGAGCATGGGGCCGTTGGATTTTCCTAAAGAGGACAATACACCTACCCGTCAGGCAATCTGCCCGTTTTGCCCTGGACGCGAACATCAAACACCTAATGAAGTCGACGCGGTCCGTCCAGCCAATAGCCTTGCCAATACTCCCGGTTGGTTGGTTAGGACAGTGCCAAATAAATTTCCAGTTTTGGTTGCTGATGGTTCCTTGCAAAAAGATGGCTGTGGTATTTACGACCAGATGACCGGTGTGGGGGCCCATGAAGTTTTGATTGAGACTCCTGATCATGACAAAGGGCTCACGGAATTGACCAAGGAAGAGATGCAGGCAGTGATAAGCCAATATCAGGGCCGTGTTCTTCAGCTTTCAAAAGACGGCCGTTTTAAATATGTGGTGCTTTTTAAGAATTTTGGTTCTTCGGCCGGTGCCACGGTTGAGCATACCCATAGTCAGATCATAGCCTTACCGATGGTACCTAAGACTGTGCTTGAAGAAATTAAAGGTGCTGAACATTATTACCAGCATAATGGCCGTTGTGTCTTTTGTGATATGATTTCCCAGGAATATCAGGACAAAGAGCGCATCGTCGTTGAAAATAGCAGTTTTTTAGCTTTCTGCCCCTATGCGCCGCGTTATGCCTTTGAGACCTGGATCATCCCTAAAGGGCACAGTGCAGATTTTGCTACTGCAGGAGAATCAACACAAGTACATTTAGCGCAGATATTGCAAGATGTGCTTAAAAAGATCAAGAAGGTTTTAGTCAATCCTTCTTACAATTATTATCTGCATACAGCTCCAATAGGGTATGCTAATTGGGCGTGTTATCATTGGCATATTGAAATTATTCCAAAGTTGACGCGTAGTGTTGGTTTCGAGTGGGGGACAGGACTACACATCGTCCCTACCTTCCCGCAAGACTCCGCCCGTTTTTTACGGGAAGCATAGTATTTGACAATTCAAAGCTTTTGGGTAGAATAGGTTTTCATCTTACCAAGAATTTACGCCGAGATAGCTCAGGTAGTAGAGCGCAGGACTGAAAATCCTGGCGTCCCCAGTGCAAATCTGGGTCTCGGCACCATTTTTTCTTACTATCTCAAATGTCATTCCCGCGCCTTCGACCAAAGGGAGAAGCCCCGAAGGGCAAGCGGGAATCCAAATACAACTTAAATTTTTTAGACGTAATTCCGTTATTTTCGAAGGAATTACGTCTTTTTTATGGCATTGCATCATTCCCCAATGCACAAGCCTGCAAAACTGGCAGGGAGTATATAGATAGTATATACTCGAGCTATGCGATGGAATTTAGATATAAGAAGGGTTGCCTGCTTGGGGATACTTTTTGCTTTTGGGGTCAATACGTTTGGCCCTGTGCCAACGGCCCAAGCAAGTGAATTTCGTTTGCCTGCGCCTGGTGTAATGATCCATTTAAGCCCTGAATTTAATCCCCCCGTACTTAAAGGCATTAAAGTCCATCCTGATAATCCTTTTAGGTTTGATTTTATTCTTGATACGGGTGATTCCCATAAAAAACCTATGTCATCCCCGAATGCTTTAATCGGGGATCCACAACAAGAACAACTTAAAAATGAAGCGACCAAACTGATTAAATATTTTCTTGCTTCTTTAACCATCCCTGAAAAGGACTTATGGGTCAATCTTTCACCCTATGAAAAAGGCCGTATTATCCCTTCAAGTTTTGGTTTAACCGAAATGGGCCGTGACCTGTTGGCAGAAGATTACATGCTCAAGCAAATTACAGCTTCTTTGATTTATCCGGAAGATGAGATAGGTAAAAAGTTTTGGAAGCGCATTTATGAAGTGGCAGCAAAGAAATTTGGCACAACCAATATTCCGGTCAACACATTTAACAAGGTCTGGATAGTGCCAGAAAAGGCAGTTGTCTATGAGAATGCGAAGGCAGGGGCAGCTTATGTGGTAGAAAGTAAGCTCAAGGTGATGTTAGAGCAGGATTATCTTTCGTTACAGAAACATGAGGGCATTCAATCAAAACAAATCCGTAGAGATGCCATTAATCAAAATAAATCTGTAGAGACGCCATTAATGGCGTCTCTACTAGGTAGCCGAATTGTCCGCGAAATTGTCATCCCCGAATTGACCAAGGAAGTCAACAAAAACAAGAATTTTGCCCAGCTTCGCCAAGTCTATAACTCTCTTATTTTGGCAACATGGTATAAGAAAAAGATTAAGGACAGTATTTTAGAACAAGTGTACGCGGATAAAAAGAAAGTGGCTGGGGTTAGCCTTGATGACCCAAGAGAAACGGAAAAGATTTACCAGAGGTATTTACGGGCGTTTAAGAAGGGGGTTTATAACTACATTAAAGAAGAACAGGACCCTATCACCCAGGAAACCGTACCTAAAAAATATTTCTCTGGCGGGTTGGATATGGTATTGACAATACCGCATTTTGGTTTGGGAGATAAAGCCGCTCTTAGCGTAATTGAAGACGCGTCACAAATCCCGGCAGATGAGTTTACATCGGGTAATGAATTACAAGTTAAGGCTACAATCATAGATCCTACAACTATTACCATAGGTAAGAATAGCACTAAGGCAGATGATCAAGCTATGAATATGGAAACTGTTAACGAATTCAATCATTTATTTAGTCAGCAGATTAAAGACGAGGAAGAATCTGATGGATTTTCCGCTGCAAATACGCAAGAACTATTGAATTCGATGGAAATTAAAGATGTCGAATGGATCGATGAAGAGTCTTTCTTAAACACAAAGGTTTATCGGGCTATTTCCCCCCATAGGGACAGGTTTATTGTTTTTGTTGATCGGGATAATAAAGTAGTACTGGCATCTGTGAGTGTGGAGAGAGAAAATAGATTCGGTGCCGTGAAGCCTAGTGAAGCATTAGAAGGGGAACGTTATCAAATTCTTTCTAAAAGATTCAATAAAATATTTGAAGATAAAATTCGGCCTTTTTTAGAGCAACATAATTATAGCGATAGGCGTCCCAAAGCAGGTTTGGAAAGGCATTTTTTAGATCCTCCCAAAGTATTTTTTCCTCTAATCAATTCTTTTTATAATACCAGTAAATTGAGGGATGATTTCGTCAATAATAAAATCATTCGTCATATTATTCGACAATTAATCCAGCGCCTTAAAGATCCCGCTGTAATTTATGGGTATTCAAATTATATATGTTCAATTGACGGGTATAATCATGCAAGTGCGATTTCTGCCGATGGGTATACTTTGTATGATCTTCACACGATCAGTACAATGAAAAATTTTCCATTACATCACCAAGAAGTTGTTGCCCACGAATTAGGGCACGAGCTTTTCAATACCCTGAATGATGATCAAAAACGCCAGTTATTTGAGTATTTTCAACTTAGACCGGAACTGATAAAAGCTGTCACTAATAGCCCTGCCTATACAAATAATAAGGGGGATTTGCTAGTGACTGAATTGATCTCACATATTATTAGCTCACTCGTAGAAGGGTTTGTTCAAGTGCAAAGGCAAGATGCTACTTTAGTAAATATTGTTAGAGACAATATTCGTCGGAGTGATATAGATATTTTGATTAAGTTTGGTTTTTTACCTGAGGAATTCAGGCCTTTAGCTTCCCAATCAGATGAGTCAATTACGTTAAGTGGCCTCGCAGAGGTTTACCCTCAAGCGCAAATTCGAATTCCAGGAAAAGTACAGCTTGCAGGAGGCGCAGCTGATAATGATGCAGCCCAATTGTCAAAAAAACCGTTTATTATAGGTTCAAATATTGTTTCTGTGATGGGCCATACTCTGAATAAATTTAAAACAAAATGGGATCAAGAAGTGTCGTCCGATAGGGCTATGACGATAGACGATATAAAACTCCCTCTGACACCGGAATTACGAAAAGAAGTGGCGGAGGTATTGATTGATAGTGGGTGGAAAAAAGATGCTCTTAACGACCTGTTCGAAAAATCTGGATTAGGGCTATTGAGTATAGGTGAAATGGAAATGGTGCGGCAAAAATTGTTGTTATCAATGGCGATTGAGAATAATGAAAACAGCGGCTATTTTTTAGGTACGTCTGAAGATGCCTGGAAAACACGGGAAAAAATCGTGAAAGAATTGTTTAATGATTGGATGAGAGGGATTGGATATGATGACCTGGATGTAATAATCAAATCATTTGAAATACCTCAATTTAGAGAAGTAGTTTTAGAAGCAATTGAGGACCATGTAGTCAAATATAAACTGGACCAAAAAACTATGAGTTTTTATTTGTATGGATTAATGGTATGTATAAGAGCACAAGATTTAAACATTGAAATGAGAAATAGGATTATCAAAATAATCAAAAAATATATTAAAACTTTACGAAGTTACAGGTTCTATGCAAGTGCTGAACAATACCAAGCTAATTTTCGTAAAGTACAAACTGAATTCCAATTCCCCATACCTTCCACAGGTTTAGACGTAGACAGTCATAACAATCTTCCACGAGTTGCGGCAGGGACAGGAATTTCCCAAGCTGCTTTTTTGCCGCTACCATCCTCAGCAACTGATGCCGGGGCCCAATTAACAACCAGAAGAGGAGTACGGGCATATTTGCAAGATTTTCTAAAAAGATTAATGCTTGAACTTCAAGACACCGCCTTAGGCCGGCGCTTGGCTTTGACTTTCTTTTTCCCAATTAAAACAGCTGCATCGCATCAAAAAATAGCTGATTTGAAACAAGCCCCTACGTACGTTCCAGCCGATGCAGGTGCGAAAGAGTTGCCGAATTTTGCTTTAACCAAGAGTCCTAGGCCAGAAGAACCCTTGCAAGTAGGGTTGGGTGGAAATAATCCTGCAGGCCAGGACCAGGCCATGGAGGCATCCGTTGCTAAAAAAGGTGGTATTGATTTTACTTCTGCCAATGCAAATTTACAGACCAGAAATTCAGGCGGCGAAATCAAATTTCATATGGATGCTGCCATGCTTGCGCAGCTGCAAAAAACTCCAGGCTTTGTGCCGGTGATCATTAGCATTCAGCCAATGGTCAATCTTCGAGACTTCCTGGGGTTGTCCAATAATTAAGGCGTAGAGGGGGTTGTGAGGAATTGTTGAAGGCTTTCTTTCAGAGATTGGATAGTGAGGCTGCTAATGGTGATACCGGAAGATTTTTGAAGTTGGGTAAGCATGGCTGGGTTAAGATCAAATTGCACATCAGGACCAACTCCATTAAAATTATTACGGATTTTCACAGGTACACGCGTCCAATCAATCCCTCCGGTTGAAGATTCCGCATCCATCGCAGGATCCCTTGGCTCGTTTATGAAAATCATCTTCAATAAAACTCGTTTTACTTTTCGTATAAGGTAAGGATTATCATGAAAAATGATGCCTCCGAGACGGGTCAAGAATATTTCTTGATCAGCAATGCGCTCCATGAATTCAGGTACTTCATCTTGATTTTCTAAGACACGCACATCCATTCCTGGGGCCAAAACCACATCGAATGAATGTTGAATAAAATAGGGTTGACCCTGGTCGTCACGCAGCATATTAAGATTACGTGCATCTGCCCTAAATAAATGCAGCTGATCTTGATGCTTGTGTCCTCGGTATTCTAATTTTATCATATCTAAATAAACTTGGTTTAAGTTGACCACTGTAATCTCTGCCTCAGGAAATCGGTTAAATATAAGATTCACCTCTTCTTTTGAACCACCTAGCAATAAAATTTTTACTTTTTCAGGTAGTTTGGGTAAAACACCCCGCCTCTGATGTGCTGACAATAAAAGTAACATAAATCTCATATAGTAACCCTTAGTCCTTCGTTGTTGAGTATATAGCTGATCTTCGGCATCATGATCTAGATCAATAATTGGAATATCCTTCTCCATCGGTTTACGTGCGCTCAAATAAAAATACCTGGCCCGCGCACCATCTTTCGCTTTTACTGTTTCCCATAACAAATTTTGCATGGCCACGGCATCATCCACCCTTAAATTATGTTCGCCGACATAAACGCGCCAGTCGACAAAACCAGTTTTTTTAAGTAATTTTCCGATGTCCGTGCTTTCAATAATTTCTTCCCACGTGACCTTTTGGCCATTTTCTATTCTAAAAAAATCTCCAACCTCTTCCCCGGCACGGAACCCTTTGACTAACTGCTTTAAAGTCATATCATCCATCACCATTCCCTCTATGCGCTTTCCAGGGGACATGGCTTTAAATAACAATTTTAACAATGCTACATCTAACCCGGTTTCTTGGGGAAGCCCTGCTGACATTAAATCCAGATCATTCTCTTTAATTTCATTGTTTTCATCGACCGTAAACGAAAAAACATTTTTGAAAATTCGGCTTTCGCCAGGGTCTACCCGTTGAAGGCTTATATAAACTCTTTTTCTATTTTCCGATGGATCGTACCAGTCAGCATCAACTACGGCAGTCACTTCATAATTGCCAATAACCGACCCCTTTTGGTCCTTTGCTGGAATCCTTTGGCCATTTATTGTCTGTGCTATGGTATTCATAATCGATTCCTGATAGGCGCTCATCGCAGGGTCTCTATTTACTTTTTGGGAATGATCTTGGGCAGCAATCTTGAATTTAACGGAAAGTACTTCAAAATTCTTTGAATCATTAAGATTTTTAGGTAATGAGGTAGTACTACTCATTGCTGAGTCAATGTCTATCAATAACGCCCCGCCAGAGAAATATTTTCTAGGTAAAATTACCTTTTCCCTGGCCGGTATCAGGCCTGGCTCAACCTTTATATAATTAAAAACACCTTTCTTAAAAGCTTGTAAATAGCGTTGGTAAATTTTTTCTTTTTCCCGAGGATCATTGATATTTATTCCTGCTATCTTGTTCTTGCCTGCATATGCCTGCGTAAGGATGCTTTCTTTGATTTTCTTCTTGTACCATGAAGCTAAAATAAGAGAGTTATAGACTTGGCGGAGCTGGGCAAAATTCTTGGCCGTGTTGACTTCTTTGGTCAATTCGGGGATGACAATCTCACGAATGACTTGGGAGCCTAATGTGCTAACATCATTCTGAGGCGTAGCCGAAGAATCTCTAAAAGAATTAATTCTGTTAAGATCCTTCGTTGCACTCCCCGGCCCGCGTCTTAAGCCGCGAAGCGGCGGGGCGGGCAGGATGACAGTATTCTTTTCTAATGAAAGATAATCTTGCTCCAGCATCACCTTCAATTTACTTTCCACCACATACGCTGTTGATGCCTTCGGATCTTCGTAAACCACAGCTTTATCAGGCAGTATCCAGACCTTGTTAAAAGTGTTGACAGGAATATTGGTTGTACCAAATTTTTTTATGGCCTCTTTATAAACACGTTTCCAAAATTTCTTGCCGATACTGTCCTCTGGGCATATTAGGCTGGCAGTGATTTGTTTGAGCATGTAATCTTCGGCCAAAAGGTCACGGCCCATCTGGGTTTGACCAAACGCTTCTGGAATGATGCGATTCTTCTCATAGGGCGAGAGATTGACCCATAAGTCCTTTTCAGGAATGGTCAAAGAAGCCAGGAAATATTTGATTAATTTTATAGATTCATTTTGTAGAGACGCCATTAATGGCGTCTCTACGTCACCTTTATCAAGAATAAAATCAAAACGAAACGGATTCTCTGGGTGGACCTTTATACCTTTTAGAATGGGAGGGCCAAAGCGAGGGCTTAAATGGACCAATGTTCCAGGAGCGGGTAAGTGAAATTCATTCCCTAGGACCACTGGTACAGGGCCAAAGGTATTAGCCAAAAAGGCAAAGAGAATACTTAAGGATATGACCCTTCTTATATCTAAATGCCATTGCATAGCTCAAGTATAGACTATCTATATACTCCGTGCCAGTTTTGGGGGTTTTCTTGGGATTTTGGAAAATTTCGAGATAGGGGCTAATAAATTGATAAATAAATAAAAATGCTACAGCACTATGATAAAATACATTTCTCTAAATATTATGCCCAACAACACTATATGGTCTAAACAGCTAAAACAAGATGATCTCAATCGTTGGCTGGCCTTTGGCCTTATTGCCCTTGCCGTTTTAATTTCTTATTTCCCTGTTTTATTTTACCCGCCTCGTGCAGACCAAGTCGTTTACCTGGCTGAAACCGCCAATAAACACCCTTTGGATTTGATTTTTGGCTGCTATGACCTTAATCGTCACCGCGTCTTTGCGCCTGGTGATGAAATGTTGTTCAGGCCTTTATTGTACGGGATTCTGGGCAGTGAGCAGGCGTTGTTTGGTCATCATTTTTGTGTCTGGCAATTACTGGGGCTTGGGGCTCATTTGTTATTGATATGGGTGTTGTTAAGATTGCTATGGCGGTTGTCTAATCCATGGCTTGCATTTGCAGGCACATGGCTTTTCGCTTTATCGGTCGTGAATTATGAATTGGTCAGCTGGACACATCTTAGCAGTTATATTTTGATGATAGCGTGTATTGTTACCGTTATAGAACAGGTTGTTTTTTGCATCGAAGACAACGAAGTCTCCTGGAATCATATTCAACGCATTTTGATTTACTTTTTGATAGCTTGTTTTATTTATGAGACCGCGAATATCTTTGTTCTGTTAATATCCGGAATGTTGATGATCTGTTTTCCTAAAGCCAGAATTCGGCTTCTGCTATTATTCACACCAGTGATTTTATATCTGCTGTCGAGTTATTTTAATTATACGTACTTAAATCATAACCAGGTTGTTGCAAAAGCAGCAGCTAATGGAGTGTCCATAGGGCATTACATGCATGCAATTTCCTACTTAACCTTCTGGTGGTTTTATGAAGGGCTATTTAATGGCATGTATCAATACGCTTTAAATATCCGGACAGTTTTTAAACCGGAAGACGTGATGGTCTTTAAACCATTGGCTTCAAATAATCTTCAGGTGGTTTTAGAAATGATCATTCTTTCTGCTTTTGGGGGACTGGCTTGGCTTGGCCGTCGACAAATTCTTGGAAGAAGCAAAATTCTGGTCATACTCATAGGAATGCTATTGTCTTATGTGGCCGTCATTGTCATGGGCCGTTACCATGCCATGGGAGGGGGCTTGCTTGATGCGGTACGGATCAATACGTATTATTCGTATATGTTCTGGGTCATTATGGTGATGATTATATTTGTCTTTATACCAGTTAAAGAAATGAAAACAAAGCCTCAGCAGTGGCTTATTATTATCTTTGTCACGGCATGCGTTCTTTCTGGTTTATGGCAGGGAAAAAAGATTTATCAGATGGCTGCTGGTTATAGCCGTGCTACCAATAGTTATGTTTTATTGGTCATGACCCTTGACCTTTTAATTCAAGAAAAGAAATCCGAACCCCATTTTTCATTTTATGTTGACCGCGATTATCCAGGCAACTATTCCTATTATGGTTCCTTACGTAAAGAAACTGATCCTCCTGATAGGCAGTATACTTTCGCTGAGCTCCTATACCCCCAATATTTTTATCCCAAAGAATTGGCTGAATATAAATTTTTGGCAAGAAAATAAGAGTAGGGTGCAGAAAAAGAGATGGAAATGCCAAAACTATATGATAATATACGACGAATATGTCAGAAGTTGATAAACAATTAATTGCTTTAAGCAGCATGTCAGTCGGACAAAAGGCCCTTATCGTTGCTTTTTCTGTTGACACCAAAGAAGGTGAACGCATCCAGGAGATGGGTTTGTCTCCTGGTGAGCAGCTGGAAGTCATGCGCCTTGCACCAGGGGCTGTAGAAATCAAAATCCGCAGTTACTTTGTTTCCTTAAGCAAGAATGAAGCTGACCATATAAAGGTTAAACTTTTTTCCTAAAGAGCAACTCCCAGAGCTATGCAAAAAGATGATTTAAACAGATCCATGCACCCACAATCCGCACATTTCCGTGCTTTGATCAACAAGCAGGGCAGGATCAATGTCCATGGCACGCGTGACCGCCAGAATCCCTTTGCAGATCTTTATCATTATTTCTTTTCTCTGTCTTGGTCCAAATTTTTTATCCATATTGCGGCGATCTATTTTTTGACGAATTTATTTTTTGGGATTTTATATTTTGTTTGCGGGGTGGATGCGTTAGGGGACGGGCACTCGAGCGTATTAGAACGCTTCAGGCATTGTATTTTTTTGAGCATAGAAAGCTTGAGCACGGTTGATTACAGCCGGGTGGGGCCGGAAAGTATAGGTCCCTATATCTTGATGACTATCCAAGGATTTTTAGGGCTGTTGACGCTGGCGGTGATTACCGGTCTTTTTTACGCCAGGTTTTCCCGGGCAACGGCGCGGGTCATTTTTAGCAATAAGGCGATCATTGGGAAACATAACGGCAAGCTGTGTTTTTCTTTCAGGATCGCCAATGAACGTTTAAACCAAATTGCCGAAGCGCACATGAGCCTTCATCTGACGAAAAATGAAATCAGCCTGGAAGGGGAGCATACACGTAAATTTTATGATTTAAAATTGGAGCGTGAGCATACGCCCCTGTTTGCGCTCAGTTGGACAGTACGGCATTATATCGACGATAAAAGCCCATTGTTCGGGATGGACGAAGCAGCCATGCGGGAATCCCAGATGGGTATTTTGGCGTCCCTGACAGGCATTGATGAGACTTTTTCACAGCCCATCATTGCCCGTCATAGCTACAGCATGGAAGACATTGTTTATAATAAAAGGTTTAAAGACATCATCACCTGGCACGATAAAAAGGTCCATATTGACCTTAAAGGTATTCATGATTTTCATGAGGCTGTAAAATGATTAAAATATACACAGGACTTAAAGGATTTGCGGTCTCGCTCTTTTTTATAGCAGGGGTGGTCCTTTTTGTATCCATCTTTTTTTGGGGAATCACAAAAGCTGTAGGGCTTCTTTTGCCGTTATTGATTATATTGTCTTACTTATTGATTGTTGTCTTTCTGTTGGCGATTCTTCCTGCTACATTCTTAAAAAATTTACGGCCTTCCCTTGCTGTATATTCTGTATTAATGTCCCACGCCTTGGGGGTCACCACGTGGATGGTGTCTTTTTTTATTGTCATCAAAGCCTTTGGGTTTGGAGGGATCTTCTTGGCTTTTTTCTTCCAGTTTTTAGTGCCCATTGCCCTGGTGGGGGCCATATTCAAAGGCTCTTGGGCCATCGCAGGGCATTTGTTAATATGGATTGGCATGACTTATGGGATGAGATTTTATAGCCAATGGTTGTTAAGTTTTAATCCCCGTCATCAGGAAAAAAAAGATATTATTGATGTGGATGCAATTGAAGTACGTAATACTTGATTTATACTAAGAAGCATGTAGAATAGTATTATATATTTGCGGCGATGAGGTTCGCCAAGAACCGCTTGGAACATTTCTAAGCTGATGACCTCTACTAATTTTTAAATTGGTAGGGGTCTTTTTATTTTGGGCCCCACTAAGAAAATGGGAGAATATAAATGGAAAAATGGTGTTATTTAATAGGAGGCGGGATTTTAGGCACTGTTGCGCGGTATGTGCTGGCGGGTATGGTTTATCAGAAAATCGGCTCGGACTTCCCTTACGGCACGCTGATTGTTAATTTGGTTGGCTGTTTTCTGGTTGGATTTTTTGACACCATTTTTCAGGAAAAATTCTTATTTAGTCCAATTTTAAGAATATTCTTAATGACTGGTTTCTGCGGAGCTTTTACGACTTTTTCAACCTTTATACTAGAGACGGCCAATTTGATCAGAGGGGGTGAAACATCAAGGGCCTTTTTAAATGTCATTCTTAGTGTTATGATAGGATTCATAGTATTTAGGCTTGGGGTTTTGTTAGGTGAAATAATTTAATATCATAAAAGGAACTTTCGTATGCGAGGTAGTGTCAAAAGTCTTGGAATATAATGGACGGCTGACACTGGCATGTTGTTCTGGCTAAAATCCTCGTTCACGCTGGAATCGTTGTTTCCCAAAATAGGGGTCACGCGATAAGACCAGCCGAAAGCCACGGTTTGGATTTTTATACGCCAGAACAACATACCAGCATCAGCCTGCGCAAGGATATACAAAGACCGAATCCACTAGAAGGCGGATACCGGTATGTTCCTCCTGCGTAAAGAAATTTGACAACGCGGCATTCGGCAGGAGTATACGCGTGACCAAGATATTGGGAACAAAGGGTACCAGCGTGAAGGTCAAATTTTAGCAGGAGGGACATGCCGGTGTCCGCCAAGATTGCTAGTTAACAGCAGGGATCTGTGGGCAATAATTTTTGACAAAACGCTATGCGAAAGAAGGGAATATATTATGAAAATCCCGGCAGAAGGTAAATTATTAAGGGTTTTTATTGGTGAACAGGACAAATGGCATGGCCTGCCGCTTTATGAAGCCATTGTGAATTTAGCGCGCAAGGAGCATTTGGCTGGGGCAACTGTCTTAAAAGGCTGCATGGGTTTTGGATGTAAAAGCCACATGCACACGGCCAAGATATTGAGATTGTCCGAAGATTTGCCTATGATTATCGAAATTGTCGATAGTGAAGAAAAGATCATGGCATTTTTGCCTCATCTTGATGAAATGGTTGCCGAGGGGCTTATTACTTTAGAGAAGGTCAATGTCATTATGTACCGCGCGAAGCAGGAATAAAAATGGCCAAAAGTGGTGGTATATTTATAATTATTTTTATTTTATTGGGGACTATGTTCTCGGAAGCCCAGAACATTAAAGATGGTTACGGTAAAGTGACCCAGGAAGACGGTTCGGTGTATGAAGGCCAATTTAAAGACAGTCTTTTCGATGGCAAGGGAACATTGACCTATGCTAATGGGGATAAGTATGAAGGGAAGTTTAGCGAAGGAAAGTTTAACGGGAAGGGGCAGTTGGATTATGCGGACCAAAGGCAGTATGTAGGCGAATTTAAAGAAGGTCTTTATGACGGCAAGGGTGTTCTTCTTTATGTTGATGGAAGCAAGTATGAAGGCGAATTTAAAGAAGGTCTTTTAAATGGCCAGGGGATTTTGACCTATGCTGATGGGGGCGTCTATGAAGGGAAATTCAAAGATGGAGATTTTGATGGAGCCAGCGATACGGCCAAAGGTCCTGCAAATTTGACACAACAGCCGCAATGATGTAAAATCAAAAAATTTAAGAAAGGGGATTAAATATGTCAAGTAAGGCAAATGTAATGAAAATTTCAATGGGGGTGATCTTGCTGGCTTCGCTGGTAGTGCCGCAATTATCCCATGCTGATTGGTCGATTGGCATTGGCGTTGGGGACAGGGACAGGCATGATGACAGGGATTTTCACCACGATGATCATCATTTTTACCGATGGCATGAGCATCCTCATTACGGCTATCGTATGCATTTTTTACCAGAGGGTTCCTTTACGATTTGGGTCGATGGGGTAAGGTATTTTTATTATGACGGGTTGTATTATACTAGGGAAGGTTTTGATTATGTGCTGGTGAGTCCTCCGATAGGTGCGTATGTAAGTGCGATACCTCCGGACTTTCAACCGGTGAGTGTCAATGGCAGGGTTTATTACACAGATAATGGTGTGTATTATGTTTTAACTCACCATGGCTATAAAGTTGTCCCGGCACCCGTGGTGTATGAACAACCAGAACCAGTGGTTGTGGAGCAGCCGCAACAAATTGTTGTGACAACCCCACCACCTGTACCGGTGTCAACGGTGCCTGTTGACAGCCAGGAAAGTTTTCCTGTGAATATTCCAAACAACAGCGGCGGGTATACAACAGTCGTTCTTAAAAAATCTGGAAATGGTTACGTGGGGCCTCAAGGGGAATTTTATGCGACTTTCCCTTCAGTTGCTCAACTTAAGACCATGTATGTAAAGTAATTATAAATTCTTGTAAATTAAGCCCTTGTAAACTTAATCGTTTACAGGGGCTTTTTAAATCTAAGTATAACTACTTATTGGAGAAACTAATTAGGGCTGTTATACTATTTAGTAGGTCAAAGATTAAAATAGAGAGGATGGTAATGGCTAGAATTTCAAAATTTTTTATACATTTAAGTATCATTGCAGCGTTTAGCTGCTTTTCCGTTCTCTGCTGCTGTACTGCTGCTGGGGTGATGGCACATTTGCATAAAAAGGTGATGTGCAGCCATTGCCAAGAGCAAAATGCTAATGGTCATGCTGCTGATCCAGCTGGAAAGTGTCAGCATCAATGGATTAATGCTGAGCTTTCTCAAAGCCCGATTATTTTATCTGCATTTAGTTCAGGCGCTTCCAGCCTCGTTGATAAGCACCCAACGGTCTTGTCTTTTTCTTTACGTATCGTCTATCCGCCTGGCGGTCCGCCTCTGGGCATCAGCCTTACTCCGCTTTACCTTCGAACCTTCCATCTACGCGTTTAATTGACACTGACATAACGTCGTGTCATCCTGAGCCAACTGGCGAAGGATCTCAGCAAAATTAATTCTATAAGAGATTCTTCAACTTAGCCTCAGAATGACAATACATCTATCAATTGTCATGCTTAGGGGAAATTTTATGAAAATTAAAAATATTATTTTGATGATCATCCTTGCAGCTGGAGTTCTGGGAATCGGATTTTTTATTAGGCCATATCACACATCACATGCGATAGCTGTAAGACCAGTAGGGCATCTTGAGATTTGGTACTGCCCCATGCATCCGCATTACACCAGCGACCATCCAGGCCAATGCCCCATTTGCGGGATGACCTTGGTCAAGAAGCGAGAAGAAATTCAAAAACAAGGATTTGCCGTTGATGGGTATACGACAGTCGTTGTAAACACCCCCCAACAGCAGTTGGTTGGTGTTAAAACCATTGTCATTGGTAAAAATGAATTAGTGAAGACAATCAGGGCCGCAGGTCAATATCAAGGGGAGGTATATGCCCAAGTTTTTGAGATTGATTTAGAGTTTATTAAGATAGGCCAAAAAGCGATTGTTGAGCTGCCGGCGTATCATCAAAAATATGAGGGGAAGATTGCCGGTATTGATTCAAGCATAGATGAAACGTCAAGGACAACACGCGTCCGTATCTGGCTTAAACATGTCAATCAACGACAGCTTAAATCCAATATGTTTGTTAATGTCGAGCTGCCTGTTAATTTAGGAGAGGGTATTATTGTGCCCAGGGAGGCGGTTTTAGATACAGGGTTACGTAAGATTGTATTTGTCCAGAAAGATCAAGGAACATTTGAACCACGGGAGATCCAAACCGGCATGGAAACAGATGACGGGTTTGAAGTCAAATCAGGCCTAACAGAAGGTGAGCAGATTGTCGTCAGCGGAAATTTCCTTCTGGATTCTGAAAGCCGGGTGCAAGCTGGTTTACTATAAATTTTGTCATTCCCGAATACTTTTGTCGGGAATCCAGGTTGAGGACAGGAGATTATGATAAACAATATAGAAAAAAAAGAGGGTTGGATCGAGCGTCTGATCGGTTTTTCAGCCCAAAATAAATATTTAGTACTTCTTTGTGTGGCAGCTTCCTTGATTGCAGCTATCTGGTCAATACAAAATATCCCTTTGGACGCTATCCCTGATCTTTCTGATTCACAGGTCATTATCTATTCCCGATGGGACCGTAGTCCGGATATTATAGAAGACCAGGTCACCTACCCCATAGTTTCTTCTCTATTAGGGGTGCCCGGTGTGAAAGCAATACGGGGATTTTCTGATTTTGGTTTTTCCTATGTGTATGTGATTTTCAAAGATGGCACGGATATCTATTGGGCCCGCAGCCGGGTGCTGGAGTATTTAAGCAAAATTATCCCGCGCCTGCCTGAAGGCGTTAAAACTGAACTGGGTCCAGATGCCACAGGAGTTGGTTGGGTATTTCAATATGTGCTTTTCGATAAAAGTGGTAAGCATGATCTGCAGCAGCTGCGCAGCTTCCAGGATTGGTATTTGCGCTATCATCTTCAAAGTGTGCCAGGAGTGGCTGAAGTAGCTTCTTTGGGAGGCTTTGTTAAGCAATATCAGGTTACAGCCAATCCAAATAAATTGTTAGTTTATAACATCCCCATCACCAAACTTATTGACGCTGTAAAAAATGGTAATGAAGAGTCTGGCGGCGGCTTGTTGGATTTTAGTGGTGCGGAATACATGGTACGAGGACACGGTTATGTGAAATCCATCAAAGACCTTGAAGATACCGTGGTCAGCGTAGATCAAAAGGGGACGCCTATCCTTATTAAGGATGTGGCCAGGGTCGGCGTAGGCCCCCAATTGCGGCGGGGTCTTTCTGATTTAAATGGCCAAGGAGATGTTGTTGGCGGCACCGTGGTCATGCGCTTTGGAGAAAATGCTTTGAA
>Ga0206825_1024_pt2 | contig 24214 bp, 19 predicted proteins | sample Alteio_BWOrgCont_79_FD_152875 | JGI IMG/M metagenome (GOLD analysis project Ga0206825, IMG submission 152875) | Enriched cells from forest soil in Barre Woods Harvard Forest LTER site, Petersham, Massachusetts, United States -... | ecosystem: Environmental > Terrestrial > Soil > Temperate forest >...
GGTGGACTTGCCCGCCCCATTCTCACCGCAGAGTGCCACCACCTCGCCGCCGCCGCGCGCGACCATCCGCCAATCTGGCTTTGCACACTGGCCTCCTGCCAAAACCCAGCGACCACTTTCCGGTTCAAGCGCATCCGGCTCATGATGAACCCATGCTCGCGGTCCCCATGCGCCGCCTGGTTAAGATTCATAAAATCCATGTCAATCTTCGACCATGGGATGTCCCGGTTATACTGCGTGTGCAAATGCAGAATGGGCTTTTGCAAAATTTTTAAACCATTGATCCACATCTTCGAAGGCGAGAACGTATGGCACCAGGTAACCAACCCGATGCAGTCCGGCGCCTGGTTCGCTTTTTGGCAAAGTTCAAACACTTCGTCCGCGCGCGTCAAAACGGATTTAAATTCCATGCCCACTGGAATCGCTTCCGCCGCATCCAGCGCCCGGGATATTTCCTGGGAATGAGCCGCGACCTGCCGGAGCGTTTCCGCGCCATACAAATGCTGGCTGCCGGTAACGAACCACAGCTTAAGCCGTTTTGGATGAGCTAATGTTGGCATGATTTTGTTCCATTCTCATCGTCCGAACCAACTTCCGTCAATACCGATAATCTTACCTGTTCGAGCAGGAAGGTATCTGAAGACAGTTCTTCGCAACCTAAATCAACGGTCCTGAAAAATATTATTCGCTCAGTGTCGGTTTGATTTTTGTCGAAGCCTCTCGATGCCCCCGTCGTTATTGGGCAAAACGAGCGCCAACAGCCTCGAAGAAGGGTTTGTACAAGGTCGTTCTCAACCCAAATCAACGTTTCGCAAACTAAATCAACGGTTGATTCGGGGTGAGGCAGAGTTGATTTAGGTTTAGGATTGCCTGGTCCACAGCCCCCTGTCTGCAGTCCATAGTCTCCTGCCACCGTCTGCCCCGCCGAAAAAAGCGAGGGGTCAAAAATGGTTACAATAGGTTGGCAAAGGTTACAATAGGTTAGAACAGGTTGGCGGGAAACGAGGCCAATTTTGTACCACGAAACACACGAACGACACGAAAGACGATGGGTCCGCGCTGCTGCGCTGCCGTTTTGGAAGGCAGGGCGTGGCAGGCCTCTGCCCGCCGCCTTCGAGCCTGGGATACGTTCCCTTCGCGCCCTTGCGTTAAATCTTTTGCATTTCAAATCTATCATCCGCGCATTTTACAATGGAACTGGAAATAAATAAGTTCGCCACTACCCCTATTTTGAATGAAGAAGGCAGAATTAAGAATGAAGAACACGAAGGTGCATTCAGAACAGGGGTAAATCTGAGGTTATTTTGCTTTTTCTTTTTAATTTTTCCTTTTTAATTTGAATCATGAACGATTCCAATTATTTCATCCACGAAGATCCCTGGCGCATTTTCCGCATCATGGCCGAATTCGTGGATTCGTTTCAAACCATGTCCCAGGCCGGCCCCGCCGTGACCATTTTCGGCTCAGCGCGGACGAAACCGAACGATAAATATTACCGCGCCGCCGTGGCCATCGGGAAGGGACTCGCCAAGCACAAGCTGGCCGTCATTACCGGCGGCGGCCCGGGCATCATGGAAGCCGCCAACAAAGGCGCGATGCAGTGCGGAGGAAAATCCATCGGTTTAAATATCGAACTGCCTCACGAACAGTCAGGGAACCGTTTTGCGAATGTGCCGATTCATTTTCATTATTTTTTTGCGCGCAAAGTGTGTTTCGTCAAATACAGCCTGGGCTTTATTTTCATGCCCGGCGGTTTTGGCACCCTGGATGAATTTTTTGAAGTGCTCACGCTCGTCCAAACCGGGCGCATCCCGCAATTTCCGCTCATCCTGTTCGGCAGCGATTATTGGGACGGCCTTTTGAAATGGGCCAGGATCCAAATGCGCGATAAACACACCTTCATTTCAGCGAACGACATGGAACTCGTCACCATCGTGGATAAGCCACAGGAGGCCATCGAACGCATTTTGGATTACGAACGCCGCGTCGGCCCGCCCGCCGCCACGCCCCAGGCGTTTGCGTGATTCGCTATGAACACACTCCCGCGAACTCCAACCGCTCTTCGTGAGGAATTATGTGTTATTTTTCCTAAATACGGATCCGATTATGAAAAATATGGGCCACTCCATGATTTTCCGTCAACTTTTCATTCGGTACTTATAGAATTTACTATTTTCTTTGGGGCAGAGTTCTCTTCATTTACAGAAGATCAATTACGTAAATTTGCAGCTATAGTAAACGCGTCCGTCGAACAAGATGGGGCGCTTGAAAATGCGTTCGGCACATGCTTGCTTGAACATCTTCATCAGATCGGGGTAGGAGACGCTTTTATTCCATATCTATCCGAGTTAGCACGTAAAAAGACACGCCCATAACGCCCCAGGCGTTTGCGTGAATTTCATGCGCTTAAACAGCAGGTTATTCGGTCTGACCGTCGAATAGTTTGGCGTCGCACCGGGGGCATTGTCTCTTTTCAAGAACAATTTCGCTGGCGTTGTATTCCATCAATTCGAGGTTACAGTTTGGGCAACGGAAACCATATCGCGACATTAACTTCCTGCCGTTTCGACGCAGCAGAATTAGCGGCAGAAAGGGCACCATTACTACGCCAACAATCACTGCCAATTTTGTCCATGGTGTCCAAGGTCGCTTGTCCTCTGCTACCCACAAAAGAAATACGATAAAAAACGCCATTACCACGCCGAAGTAGCCTAAGAAGTAAAATGCCGAACTTCTGCGGGCCGCTTTTACACGCTGCTGGTAATCGTTAAATGTCATCTTTTGATCGAACAGTTAATAAACTCCTGGCCGCAAATTAGATTCGCGCTTCGCGCGACTTCGCTATTAGCGGTAGAATTTTCGGTTCGTTACCCAGGGCGGCACTCGCGGACTCGTTTGCCCTGGGCTGCAATCAGTCGCCCCGATGGGGCTTTCAATCAGCGCCTGTGGCGCACTTTTATTTATTACTGCACCCGCAGCAGATAAAACAAGCCGATATTGGTGGAAGAAATGGCGTTGGTAAACGCGAAGTTTCCCGAGCCGTCAAAAGCGTTGCTCGTCAATACCATCCAGTTTGTGAGGGGCAGCAGCAGGTTTGTGGACGCGAGCACCTGATATGCACCCCCGGCTCCGCTATTGTTGGTTCCGCTCATGATGAAGTTTCCACCTTTTGCAAAAACACGGAGGATTTTCGGTTGCGCGACAAAGGTAAATTGGTCCGCCGCATTGGTCGGCGAGGTTCCATAACCGAAAATTGGCCCGTTTACGTTGGCGCCCGGGCTGTCATTGGTGTCCGGCTCATAAAGGCCCGATTGAATAGTGACGTTCACCGTCCCGGAACTGGCCGGAACCGTTACGGAGATTTGGGAATCACCCAGCACGGTGGGCGCAGGCGCGGCATTAGTACCGAAGAATACGAAAAGATGCCCGGCCGCCCCGGAGAAATTATAACCGTTAATCGTCAGCGTAGTGCCTGAGGCGCCGGCACTTTGGCTGAGGTTGGTGACAACGGGCGTTAAATTTACCACGTCAAAGTTGCTGGCCCTAAGCTGCTCAAGTCCCGCCAGAATGTCGTTCATGTTCCAAACCAGGCTGATGCCGTTGGTGGCATTCTGGGCGGCTGATGCGCCGGTGACATACATGGCGGAGCCAACATCTGCGAGAATCAGCCCGTACTGTTGCATCGCATGGGCCACGATTTGTGATTCAGGCCCCATGGCAGCGATGAGCGAATTGACAGTGCTGTTGTTCTGCAGGCGCAGCCGCGAGCCGAGGGGTAATTGGCCTGCTTCACTCACGATATGCGAAGCAGGATAAATATACTGGCGGCTGACGATGCTGCCGGGCAGCGTCATCCGTAAGGCGTGGTAAATTCCGCCCTGCCCTCCCTGGGACACCGGCAGCCCTTCGTCCGGCCGCGCGAGGCCGGCCAGGATGGGCAGCCCTGCGGCATCGGCAGAGGTGTAACCAAGCGGGCGGAAATCGTTGGTGTTGTAATTCCACACTGATTCCTGCGCCGCGTGCCATTTGCCGTCGGTGTGCGGCGTCTCATCAATCGTATTTGTATCGGTCGGCCGGCACGCGCCGTAAAGTTCGTACCCAATATTATTATCCTCGTCCCAAATAAGAAGGTGCGAATCGCCGCGCTGGTTCACATTATAACCCGGGCCATTCGTATTTGGTCCGTTCTCGAAATCACCTTCGATGACCGCATTCGTTGGAATTGGCGCCGGGACGATATCGCTCTGGTCGGGATAATCATCGATGATGACACTAATCTTCGCGGTGCTGTTGCCATGCACGACATTGAACGGAATACCATACAAGGGGCTGGTTCCGTCAGTGTGGCTGTCCATTCCCCAATCAGGATGAATTTTTATCGAACCTCCGATGGCAGAAATGATGCTCGCCGAATTCGTCGCTACGGGCGCGGTACTAATGTTTTGGTTCCAGGGACTATTCGAAGGAAAAAGGTTTTGGCCCAACAACTGTGCCATTGCCGGGACCGCAGCAATTACCACTGCCACCCCCGCAGCCAATCGCTTTAAACGGCGCCAGAGCACTCACCACCAACCTTCCCCGAGAAATGCAATAAAGCAAACGGCAAAACCGTCCTTTCTGAGATTTGAGTGGCACATTCTTTTGCGGTCAAAGTGTTGCCGGTTGTTGCCTCCCCGTTGCCCAAAATGTTGCCACTTTAGTCCTTGTCCATCAATGATGTAGCCGATGTTGCCACTTTTTCACACGAATATATGTTTTCTATCAGGTAGGGAACCTAATTAACGCCTGCATCTCTCATAATAGCGTGTTTGGTCCGGCTTGACATCGCCCGCAACTAGCGTGACGTTGTGGTGTTAGACTAAGTAGAAAGAGAGAGTTATGAAAATACAAGGCTTTCACAAAACAAGTTTGGCGCTGGCGACCGCCCTAATTGTCGCATCTTCAACGAGCAACATTTTTGCCCAGGACACGGCCACGCCTCCGGTAACGGCTGCGACGCCGACCACTGCGCCGGGACTTCCCGCGCCGGTGGCGCAAGTGCTGCAACTGTCCCAGGCAAAAATCAGCGATAGCACCATCGTCGCCTTTGTTCAAAATTCAGGCACGGTTTATGGCCTAAACGCGGACCAGATCGTGTATTTGAAGCAACAGGGCGTGTCTGAAACTGTGATTGACGCCATGTTGAACCAGCGTAGCGCCATGGCTGCTGCGGCCCAAACGCCTCCGCCCGCGCCTCAAACCACTATGCCGGCCCAGGCTTCAGCACCAGACACAACCGTGGCCCAACCCACGACGCCCGCGCCTTCGAGCGTATATGTCGTTCCCGACACGCAGACTTATAACTATAATTCGTCGGTTTATGCCTATCCAAATTATTATCCTTATTACGACCCGTATTACGCCTATTATGGATGGCCGGTGACCTTCTCCTTCTATGGGGGACGTGGCGGCTATTGGGGTGGTTGGCACGGAGGTGGTTGGGGAGGTGGGTGGCACGGCGGTGGTGGTGGATTCCATCACTAAGCGCTGCTTTACGGGAAAGTTTTCTGCACCGTTTCGGCTGGCGGGTGCATACTATAATCGTTTATTTTCCGCAGAATGCGTCCGCTGATTAGCGAAATCGAAAACCTGCGCCCGCCCGAATCACTCGTAGGGCAATTGCTGGCAGGCAGAGCGAACGGCGTCATTTTGCTGCGGGGCAGCGGCGATTTTTCCCAGGCGCGCTATTCATTCGTTGCCGCAAATCCGTTCCTCGTTTTTCGCTCCTCCGGCTCGCGTTGCCAGGTAACCCAATATCCATCCGCCGCACAGTATGTTCAGTTCGGCAATCCCTGGCAGATTCTTGATGCCCTCATGGCGCGCTTTGAACTTTTGGACGAAGTGGACCTGCCGTTTCCGCTTGGCGGCTGCTTCGGCTTTTGGGGTTATGATTTAAAGAATTTCACCGAGCCGAAACTCCCGCGCCGCGCCTTGAACGATTTGGAACTGCCGGATTGCCACGTTGGCTTTTATGACAGCCTCGTTATTTTCGATCATCAGCTCGGGAAAATATTTATCGTCTCCACCGGTCTCAACGCCGACGGCTCGCGTGACGAAAAACGGGCGAATGAACAACTTAAATTCTGGAACGGAATTCTCGCTCAAAGTCCGGAGACCCTCCCTCAGCTCGCCGGGGCGAACGGCAACGTCCCGATCGTTTCAAATACTTCTCGTCCTTCATTTTTGAATGCCGTCAAACGCGCCCAGGAATACATTCGCTCTGGCGACATTTATCAGGTCAATCTCTCGCAGCGCCTGGCCGCGTCGTGCAGCATTCCCGCCTGGGATTTTTTCCAGCGATTGAACGCCGTTTCCCCTGCCCCCTTTGCCGCCTATCTCGACTGCGGCGATTTTCAGGTCGCCTCTTCATCGCCTGAACAATTTTTGCGGTTGAGCGGTTCACACATCGTCACCCGCCCCATCAAAGGCACCCGCCCGCGCGGCACCGACACCACCCGCGACCTCCAGCTGGCCCACGAACTCCAAACCAGCGCCAAGGAACTCGCCGAGCTGGTGATGATTACCGATTTGCTGCGGAATGATCTCGGCAAAGTCTGTGAGTTTGGCACCGTGCAAGTGCCGGAACTGGCTAAACTGGAAAAGTTCGCACAAGTGCAACATCTCGTTTCCACCATCGAAGGCCGGTTGCGGCGCGACGTAACGCATTTTGCCGCGCTCGCCTCCTGTTTTCCCGGCGGCAGCATCACGGGCGCCCCGAAATTTCGCGCCATGGAAATCATTGATGAACTGGAATCTTTTTCGCGCGGGCCTTACTGCGGTTGCCACGGTTACCTCGGTTTCAACCGCGAAAGCCAGTTGAGCATCACCATCCGCACGGCGATCTGTATGGGCGAAGAAATCTATTTCAACGTCGGCGCCGGGATCGTGGCCGATTCCCATCCCGAATCCGAATACGACGAAACCCTGGCCAAAGCCGCCGGCTTCCTTGCTGCGTTGAATGGTAAAACCCAATACAAAAGCGCGCCCGCTGGCATTGCAGGCGCGAATCATCCGGTCAGATAGTTTTATTCCAGCGGCGAGGTCAATATTGCCCCGGTAATTTTTGCGTTTTTCACACTCAAATGCAGTACGTCGGCATCACTGCCGTCGTCATATGAAACTTTCCACAATGTAATGTGATCTTTGGCTTCCTTTAAAGTAAAGCTGCCCATGAAAATCACGTGATAACCGCCTTTCAACTGGTCGGATACCTGGACGCAAACGGCTTTAAAATCCTTCTGTTTAATGCCTTTAAAATCCTGGCTCCCATCCGCGATGAATGCCTGGTAATCCTCATCTGCCGTCGCTTTGATAATTTCATTGGCAAACGATTTCTCCTGTTGGGTGGCCTCGCCAATGGAATCCCGTTCATCATCCGTTATACTGGAAATCGCCACATTGACGGTTCCTGCCACTACCAATGCCGCTGCGGCCATGCCCAGCGCCAGTTTTAATTTTGCGTATGTCATAATTTTTAGTGTTCCTTTAACAAGGGTGAGGGTTGAGCCTGCAGCCGCCGACCCTTTAACGGCGGTAGCAGTAATCGTTGTCGCCAAACCAGCCGGCGCAGCCTGGACGGAATTCGCTGAGATAACTCCCGCGATAATCGCCGTCGTCGAAATAACACCGCGCCTGGCAAAAAATTTCCTCAACTTGTCCAGCGCCCGGCTCACGCGCTTACCTACTGTTCCTTCGGACGTACCCAGCGCCATTCCAACTTCCGTCAAACTTTTGTTCTCAAAAAATCGCAACAGCACCGCCTGCCGATCCTTTTCACCCAGCGCCGCCAGCGCCTCATCCAGGCAGGGCGATATTTGGCTCCAATATTCGTCTGCGGTGGAGGTTTGAAGTTCATTCTGCATGTACGCCTCCTGTTCGCGTTGCCGCCGTTTGGTTTCCGCCCGCATTTGCGCCAGCGCGGCAAAGCGCGTGGTTCTAAAAAGCCACCCCGTCAAAATGGTTTTGTCGGAAATCCTCCCCGCTTTTTGGGCCAGAATGACAAATACGGCCTGGGTAACCTCTTCCGCCAGGTTTGGATCCCCGGCCTGCCGCAATGCCGCCGAATGCACGAAATTTACATGCCGTGAAACCAATTCCGCAAAAGCGTCGTCGGAATGGTTCACGGCATATTCGCGCAAGAGCGCCAAGTCGTCCATTGCTTGCATTCTATCTATAAATGTCAGTTTTAGGGAAAATCCGACAATATTTTATAAATAGATTTTGTAGGCGGCAATCCTGGTTAAGGATGGCAAAGCCTTCAGAATGATTGATTAAAGTCGGAGGGCGAGAATTTTTGGTTCACCGAAATATTTTCGTGCGTTTGGGTGAAAACAAATTTAGCACCCTGGGCTTCTTTCTGGCCTTGTTCCATTTCTGCGCGCAAAGCGGCCATCGCCTCGGGGGTTGGTTGTTTGCCTTGTCTTTGTAAAACAGTTTTCAAGCTCTCATCAGTGATTTTTAGATTTATTGACGCACCTTCCATGGTGGTTTGGATTTGACGAATGAGATGGTCTCGCTTGCCAATCCATAGCCGGGTGGTCATGGTCCCGGAACTCCCTCCGCCATTCGGAAGTTTTGCGGGCCCCAGGCTGCCTGAAACAACAAAGCAATCGGCACCCCCGACTTTCTCGTCGGCCTCCCTTCGAGATTGTGCGCGTCCCTTAGTAAAAATCCCCAGTTGATCGCCCCAGTGTAAATTGAAAAATGTGCCCGGGATGTCCGAAGCCGTGGAACTGGAAACACCCGTGGCCATGCCTATGGCGGTCTCCATATCGTGAATTTTCTCCGGTTTTTCGGCATCCATTTGGTTGGCTGTCCCCATAACAAAATAATTTTTCATCCCGTCAGACCATATCGCCCCCTTGCTGGTGTAAAATCCGCCGGTTTGGGTCCATTCAATTCGATAAAGATTGGCCCGCTGCAAATGAATGTTAAACGTTGTTTCGGTATCAGCGCCGCCTCCCTGGCTGCTGGCTTTACCCGTATCACTATAACTTGAAAGTGCGGCATACGCTTTTTGTGACTCCCTGGCAATTTCCTGCGCCGTCAACTTGTCATCCCCGCTGGTTTGAGAGATGGCAACCGTCGCCATGCCGGCTCCCAGCAACACGATGATGGCAACGCCCACCGCCAATTTCAGTTTTGTATATGTCATAAGCTTTAGTGTTCCTTTCACAAGGGCCAGTGTTGAGCCTGCAACTGCCGACCCTTTAACGGCAGTAGCAGTAATCGTTGTCGCCAAACCGGCTGGCGCAGCCTGGACGGAATTCGCTGAGATAACTCCCGCGATAATGGCCGTCGTTGAAATAATCCTGCGTTTAGCAAAAAACTTCCGCAGCTTTTCCAGCGCCCGGCTCACGCGTTTGCGCGCCGTGTCTTCTCCCGCATTAAGGGTGGCCCCAACTTCCGCCAGGCTTTTATTCTCAAAAAACCGCAACAGCACCGCCTGCCGATCCTTTTCACCCAGCGCCGCCAGCGCCTCATCCAGGCAAGGCGATATTTGCCTCCAATATTCTTCCGCTGTGGAATTGGAGGATTGAAGTTCATTCTGCATGTACGCCTCCTGTTCGCGTTGACGCCGTTTGGCTTCCGCACGCATTTGCGCCAGCGCGGCAAAGCGCGCCGTATTAAAAAGCCAGCCTGCTAATACCGTTTTATCTGAAATCTTTCCCGCCTTTTGGGCCAGAATGATAAATACGGCCTGGGTAACCTCTTCCGCCAGGTTTGGATCCCCGGCCTGCCGCAACGCTGCGGAATGGACGAAATTCACGTACCGCGAAACCAGTTCCGCAAAGGCCTCATCGGAGCGGTTCGCGGCATACTCGCGCAGGAGCGCCATATCTTCTACTGCTTGCATGTCACTTATTAATGCCTATATTAAATAAAACCGGACAGGATTTTATCAATGCCTGACGGATTAATCGAAAAAGGATGTTTTGGCCTTGTTTTCAGTTTAATGACAACATTGTAATTTGCTTGCTTGTAACCATCTGGTTACATATTTTTATCTGACTAAATCCGTCATATTTATGGACGAAAATAAAATGACTACGACCGAAAAATCGCCCCCGACCCCACCACCATCATCCCGCACTCATGCCCGCCGCTGGCCCTGGATTGTGCTAATCATCATTCTGGTGCTGGTACTTTTTGTGGGAATTGCCCTCATAACCCATCGCCATTCTGAAGCTTCGGCCAGTGGCAAAATGGGCGCCGGCCAGGCTGTGATGGTCAGCACTGCCATGGCACAAACAGGGGACATGGGTGTCTATGTCAACGCCCTTGGCATTGTCACGCCGGTTTATACCGTGTCCTTGGAAGCGCGCGTAGCCGGACAAATTACGAAAGTTTTTTACCAGGAGGGTCAGCACGTTAAAATTGGAGATCCACTGGTGGAAATTGATCCCGCTCCCTATCAGGCAGCCGTTCTTCAAGCCCAGGGGCAACTCGAGCATGATGCCGCATTGCTTAAAGACGCCAAATTGGACCTCGAACGTTATTCGGAGGCTTACCAAAGCAACGCGATCCCTAAGCAGCAATACGATACCCAGGTCGCCACGGTCGAACAGGACGAGGGCACCGTCAAAGTAGATCAGGGCAATTTGGATAATGCCAAGATAAACCTGGCCTACAGTCATATCACTTCTCCGATTGACGGGCGGGTTGGACTACGCCTGATAGATCCCGGCAACATCGTCCAGGCCAACGGCACCACTCCTTTGGCTGTCATCACTCAACTCCAGCCCATTACCGTCATCTTTAACGTGGCTGAGGACGATCTTGAAAAAATCATTCCTGCCGTGCACAAACAAAAAGATCTTACCATGGAAATCTATGACCGGGAGGATCAAAACAAAATCACCACCGGCAAGCTGGAAACTCTCGATAATGAAATTAATACCTCGACCGGCACTCTCAAGCTAAGAGGTGTCTGCTCAAACGAAGACGAATCCCTCTTTCCCAGCCAATTTGTTAACGTGCATCTGCTGGTCAACACGCTTCATGATATCACCCTTCTTCCCAATTCGGCCATTCAACGCAATTCGGATTCAGCATATGTTTATTTGGTTAAATCCCCTGAAGACGGAGGAACCAACCAAACGGTCCAGATCCAAACCATCACCACCGGGGTCACCGATGGAACCAATTCAGTAGTCGAGGGAATAGACTCAGGCGCGGTCATGGCCAGCGATAATTTCAGCCGTCTCACCGATAGCGCGAAAATCACTGTTCGCCCCGCGGGCGGACAAGGACAACGAACGGGGCATAAAAAAGATTCGCAGTGAATCCATCGAGAATATTCATTCTGCGGCCGGTGGCCACGACACTGTTGATGGTGGCTCTTATACTGGCTGGCATTGTCTCCTGCAGGCAACTTCCCATTTCTGCGCTACCGGAAGTGGATTATCCCACCATTCAAGTTATCACTTTTTATCCCGGCGCCAGCCCTGATGTGACCGCTTCGGCTATCACCGCGCCATTGGAAAGGCAATTCGGCGAAATGCCCGGCCTTAACCAAATGACCTCCATCAGTTCCGATGGCAGTTCCATTATCACTCTGCAATTTGTATTAACGCTCAACATGGACGTCGCAGAGCAGGAAGTTCAGGCGGCCATCAATGCCGCCCAATCCTATTTGCCCACTGATCTCCCCTCCCCTCCCATTTACAGCAAATCCAATCCCGCGGATACACCGGTGCTGACCCTGGCTCTCACGTCCAAGAGCTACCCTTTGTCTCAAATTGAAGACCTCGCGGACACGCGCCTCGCGCAACAAATTGCCCAGGTTTCGGGTGTTGGGCTTGTGACCATCAGTGGCGGGCAAAAACCAGCCGTGCGCATCCAGGCCAATCCCGTGGCCCTTTCATCCTACGGCATTAACCTGGAGTCCCTCCGCAACACTCTGAACCAGGCCAGCATTAATGAAGCCCTCGGCAATTTCGATGGGCCCAAACAGGCTTACGAAATCAATGCCAACGACCAGCTTCAGAGCAGCGCGGACTATAGCTCACTCGTAGTCGCCTATGATACCAATGGCGCGCCGGTAGTCCTTGGCAGTGTCGCCAATGTGACTAACGACGTGGAAAACTCCCGCCTCGCCGCCTGGATGAACAAAACGCCGGCGGTTATCGTAAATATTCAGCGTCAACCCGGCGCCAATATCATCCAAACCGTTGACCGCATCAAAAAACTTTTGCCACAGCTCAAAGCAAATCTTCCCGCTGCTGTTAGTGTCACTATCCTCACCGATCGCACTACGACTATCCGGGCCTCGGTAGCGGATGTCCGGTCCTCATTAATGCTCACGGTCATCCTGGTCGTGCTTGCCATTTTCCTGTTTCTGCGGAATGGCCCGGCTACTTTCGTCCCCGGCATTGCCGTGCCAATTTCTTTAGTTGGAACTCTGGCCGTTATGTATTTGTTTGGCTTCAGCCTCGACAACCTTTCTCTAATGGCTTTGACGATTTCCACGGGATTTGTCGCTGATGATGCCATCGTGATGATTGAGAATGTGTTCCGATATATCGAAGAAGGAGATCGTCCTCTGGAGGCAGCCCTGAAAGGCGCCGGGCAGATCGGCTTTACCATCATGTCGCTTACCGTCTCTCTGATTGCGGTGCTCATTCCCCTGCTCTTCATGGGAGGTGTTGTAGGGCGCTTATTTCATGAGTTCGCCCTCACGTTGAGCTTTACCATTCTCATTTCTGCCGTTGTTTCGCTGACCCTTACCCCCATGCTCTGCGCCCTCATCCTCAAGTCCAAGGCCGAGCAGAAAAAACATGGGCGTTTCTACGAATCATCCGAGCGCGTTTATCAACGTATCATCGATTCCTATAGCAATGGATTAAAATGGGTCCTGGATCACCAACCCCTGACTCTTCTCGTCGCGCTTCTGACCCTGGCCCTGACCGTCGTGCTCTACCTGGTCGTCCCTAAAGGATTTATTCCCATTCAGGACACCGGCGTCATCCAGGGTATTTCGCAGGCGCAGCAAAACATTTCATTTTCAGCGATGGCTGAAAAACAGCAGGAGCTTGCGGACATTATCCTTCAAGACCCTGCCGTCGAAAGCCTTTCTTCTTTCATTGGCGCGGACGGAATCAACACCACGCTCAACAGCGGACGCATCCTCATCAATCTCAAGCCGCTCGGGCAGCGGAAAATCAATGCCAGTGCTGTCATCCTTCGTTTGCAAACTGCCCTCGCCAAAGTCCAGGACATCACCTTGTATATGCAGCCGGTCCAGGATTTGACCGTCGCAGATCGCGTCAGCGCTACCCAATATCAATTCACGCTTGAGGACGCCAGCCCTGATGAATTGAACAAAATGACCGCCACTTTCGTGGACCGGCTTAAGGCCCTGCCTGAATTGCGTGACGTCGCCACCGATCAGCAAAATAATGGGTCACAAGTCTCCCTGGTCATTGATCGTGTCACCGCGTCGCGATTGGGTATCACCGCCTCCCAAATAGACGGCACTCTTTATGACGCCTTTGGACAGCGGCAAATAAGCACTCTCTTCACGCAATTAAATCAATATCACGTCATTTTGGAGGCGTTGCCGCAATTCCAAACGGATCCGACGATGCTCAATAATATTTACATTAATTCCTCTTCCGGTGGACCTGTTCCTTTGAGCACTTTTGCCCATTTCCAATCCAGTTCTGCTCCCTTGTCGATCAATCATCAGGGCCAGTTCCCGTCAGTAACTATTTCCTTTAACCTCGCGCCTGGTGCGGCCCTGGGCAATGCCACGACCGCCATTCAAAAGGTCCTGAGCAGCCTCAATATGCCTGCGAGCGTCATCCCGGCTTTCCAGGGAACCGCGGACGCATTTCTGGATTCGCTTGCCAACCAGCTTTGGCTGATTCTCGCCGCCGTCATTACTGTCTATATCATCCTCGGTGTCCTCTATGAAAGCTACATTCATCCGGTTACCATTCTTTCCACGCTTCCCTCGGCGGGCGTTGGCGCCATTCTCGCGTTGATTATTTGCCGGAACGAATTAAGCATCGTCGCGCTCATCGGAATGATTCTGCTCATCGGTATCGTCGCCAAAAACGCCATTATGATGATAGACTTTGCCCTCGACGCCGAACGTCGTGAAGGCAAACCGCCGCGCGAAGCCATCTATCAGGCCTGCATGCTGCGCTTCCGCCCCATCATGATGACCACTTTTGCCGCACTGTTTGGCGGCCTGCCCCTGGCCCTCGGCACTGGCGTAGGCTCTGAATTGCGCAAACCTCTTGGCATCGTCATTGTTGGCGGATTGATTGTCAGCCAGGCCCTGACACTTTTCACCACACCCGTCATTTACTTGTACTTCGACCGCCTCGCCGCCAAGTTTTCCCCAAAACGCACGGAGAAAAAGAATGAAGCAGGGCTTCCGCAAGTTCAAACGCCCCAGACGCCATGAACATCTCTTCTCCATTCATCCGGCGTCCCATTGGCACCTCACTGCTCACTGCGGCGATTGCACTGGCCGGGGCCGTGGCCTATCTCCAATTGCCCGTCGCACCTCTCCCGCAGGTGGATTTTCCGACTATCAGTGTCCAGGCGTCCCTTCCCGGCGGAAGCCCAACCATTATGGCTTCCTCGGTGGCCGCTCCTCTCGAGCGCCAGTTCGGCCATATTGCCGGCCTTACCGAAATGACTTCGTCGAGCACCCTCGGCGCCACCAGCATCACGTTGCAATTCGATTTGAGCAGGAATATTGACGGCGCGGCTCGCGACGTGGAAGCGGCCATCAATGCCGCCCGTGCCTACCTGCCTTCCAATCTTCCCTCCAACCCCAGTTACCGTAAGGTCAATCCCGCCAACGCCCCGATCATGATTATCGCGTTGACGTCAGACATTTACGACCGGGGACAGATGTACGATTCCGCGGATTCGATTATTGAACAGCGCCTTCTCCAGATCCAGGGCGTTGGCCAGGTCAACATTGGTGGCGGCGCGCTTCCCTCCGTGCGGGTGGATGTTAATCCCACACTCCTGAACAGTTTCGGTTTGAGCCTCGAAGACGTTCGCACCATGTTGAATGCGCAAAACGCCAACATCGCCAAGGGCCAAATTGCCAACAACCATCAAACCGCCGATGTCATGGCCAATGACCAGTTGTTCAAGGCCGCTGATTACCGTCCGCTCATTGTCTCCTATGTCCACGGCGCCCCGGTCCGATTATCCGATATCGCCAGCGTGCAGGACTCTACCGAAAACATCCGCACCGCCGGATATGTTAACGGCAAGGTAAGCATCCCTCTGATTATTTTTTCCGAGCCGGGCGCAAACATTATTCAAACCGTTGATCGCATCAAAGCTGCCCTTCCCTCCTTAAAAGCTTCTATGCCCGCCGGCATAAACATGACCGTGATGATGGACCGTTCCACCACCATTCGCTCCTCGGTTTTCGAAGTGGAACGCACGCTGTGCATAGCCGTGCTCCTGGTGATTCTTGTTGTATTCATCTTCCTGCGCAATCCTCGCTCTACGCTTATTCCCGCTGTGGTTGTGCCGGTCTCTCTCATCGGCACTTTCGGGGTGATGTACCTGTTCGGTTACAGCCTGGACAACCTCTCGCTCATGGCGCTGACCATCTCGACCGGTTTCGTTGTGGATGATGCCATCGTGGTCGTGGAAAACATCACCCGGTATATTGAACAGGGCCTTTCACCGGGCGAAGCCGCGCTCAAAGGCGCCGGCGAAGTTGGTTTTACCGTGCTTTCCATTAGCATCTCCCTTGTCGCTGTCTTCACTCCCATTCTATTGATGAGCGGCATTGTTGGCCGCTTGTTCCGGGAATTTGCCGTCACGCTTTCAACCGCCATTCTCGTTTCTCTCGTCATTTCCCTGACGGCAACGCCCATGATGTGTTCGCTTCTGCTGCGCCATCAAAAAGAAAAAAAACATGGCCGCCTTTACCAAATCAGCGAAAACGGTTTCGCGTGGCTCCTGGAACGCTATAAAGTCAGCCTTCAATTGGTATTAAAACATCCGCTCATTACGGCAATCATCCTGGTTATCACCGTTGCCGCTAATGTCTTTCTCTTTGTCGTCGTTCCCAAAGGATTTTTTCCCGAACAGGATAACGGCACCATCATGGGCGGGATTCAAGGTGACCAGGACGCTTCCTACCAGGCGATGCAAAAAGTGACCGAACGCTTTAATAAAATCGCCACCAATGATCCGGCCGTAGCTGGAGCCATTACATTTACCGGGGGAAACGGCGCGGCCAATAGCGGTTTCATCTACATAGCGCTTAAACCACTGAACCAGAGAAAAATCAGTTCGCTTCAAGTCGTTAATCGTCTTCGCCCCAAATTTGGCGTCGTTCCTGGCGCCACCGTATTTGTCCAACCCGGCCAGGATCTCCGCATTGGTGGCCGCCAGAGTAATGCGCAATATCAGTATACCATCCAAAGCGCTGACCTGGATGACCTTAACAAATGGGGCCCTATTCTTCTTTCACACATGCAGAAAATGCATGGGTTCACTGATGTTAACAGTGATCAGCAAAACAATGGCCTGCAAGCCTCACTGGTTTACGACCGTAATACTGCCGCTCGTTTGGGTATTCCAGCGCAGGTGATTGACCAAACCGTTTACGATGCCTTTGGCCAGGAGGACGTTTCAACGATGTACACCGCTCTCAATCAATACTATGTCGTTATGGAAGTGCAGCCGCAATTCTGGCAAAGCCCTGAGGGTCTTAACGCAATCTATTTGCGTTCTACCAACGGCTCCGCGATGGTTCCCTTAAGCGCCATTGCCAGTTATCACCCAACTATTGCTCCTATCCAGGTCAATCACACCGGCCAATTCCCCTCGGTAACAGTTTCCTTTAACCTTTCTCCCGGGCTTGCGCTCGGCGATGCCGTCAATGCCATTGACCAAATGGAACAAAATCTGAAAATGCCGAACACTATTCACGGCAGCTTTGGCGGCACTGCCGCTGCCTACCAATCGATGTTGGGTTCGGAAATTTGGCTCGTCATCATCGCCATCGGGGCCGTTTATATCGTCCTGGGCATTCTTTACGAAAGTTTTGTCCATCCCGTCACCATCCTTTCCACGCTCCCTTCCGCCGGAGTCGGCGCGGTCCTGGCGCTTTTATTATTTAATACCGACCTCAGCATCATTGCCCTCATCGGCATTATCCTTCTCATTGGCATCGTGAAAAAAAATGCGATTCTCATGGTGGACTTTGCGATCTCGGTCGAGCGAGAACAGCATACCGATCCGCGGGAAGCCATTTACCAGGCCTGCCTCTTGCGTTTCCGCCCCATTCTCATGACCACTATGTCGGCCTTGTTCGGCGCATTGCCACTCGTCCTCAGCAACGGCATCGGTTCAGAACTGCGCCGTCCGCTCGGCATCACCATCGTTGGCGGCCTGATTGTCAGCCAGGTGCTCACGCTCTATACCACCCCCGTGGTCTATCTTTGCTTAGATTGGTTCCGTCTCTGGTTAAAATCTCTTTGGCGCAAACCAGTAACTGTTCCGCCGTCCATACCCTCAACCGCCTTTGGCCTCTCACCGGGAGGTTCGCCATGAAAACGACCCGTTTGCATAAAATTCTTTTGCTCGTCAGCCTGGCCGCGATCTTCGCGGGCTGCAGCTTTGCCCCAAAATATTCGCTTCCCAAGGTCGAAACGCCCGCCGCCTTTAAGGAAAATTCCGGCACCAACAACACCGATACCAATATCTGGCAAGCCGCGCGGCCCAGCGACGATATGGTCCGCAGCAATTGGTGGGTTGTCTTCAATGACACCAATTTGGATTACCTCGAACAGCAGGTCGCCATCTCCAATCAGAACATCGTGGTCGCTTTCGATCAATATCGTGTTGCGCACGAGATGGTTCGGGAAGCGCAGGCCGAATATTTCCCCACGCTCACAGGTAACCCCGGCGTCAGTCGCCAGCGGACCTACACCGGCGGCGGGCTTACGCTGCGAAATCCTAATGTCACTGTCTACGACCTGCCTCTTGATGGCACGTGGCAGCCCGATTTGTGGGGTAAAGTCCGAAACACCGTTCGCTCCAGCGCTGGCCAGGCCCAGGCCTCTGCCGCTGACCTCGAAAACACCAGGCTCACCGCCCAGACCGAACTCGCTTCCGACTACTTCCAACTTCAGGGACAGGACACGCTGATAAAATTGTTTGATGACACTGTCGTTGCTTACAGCAATTCCCTGAAGCTCACGCAAATCCTTTTCAAAACCGGCATTGACTCCGACCAGGATGTTGCCCAGGCCGAAACCCAGCTCGAAACCACTGAGGCCCAGGGCACCAATCTGCGCATCCTCCGCGCCCAGCTTGAGCATGCCATTGCCGTGCTGATCGGCCGCCCGCCCGAAACTCTTTCGCTTCCGCAGTTCCCTGAGATCGCCAGGCCACCGCGAATTCCTCCGGGGCTTCCCTCCCAGCTTCTCCAGCGCCGGCCCGACATCGCCGCCGCTGAACGCGCCGTCTATGCCGCCAACGCCGAAATCGGCGTTGCCCGGGCGGCGTTTTTCCCGAACGTGACTTTGAGCGCCTCCGGTGGTTTTGAAAGTCCTACCACCGCCAGCCTGTTCCACTGGGGCAGCCGGGTCTGGTCCATTGGCGCAACCGCCAGCCAGCCTCTTTTTAATGCCGGCCTTCCGCCAGCCCTCATCCAGTACAGAGCGGCCTACGAAAGTTCCGTGGCCCAATATCGCCAGACCGTCCTGAGCGCCTTCCAGGGAGTTGAAGATAACCTCGTCTCCCTGCGCGTCCTCAAAACCCAAATCCAGCAACAGGACCTCGCTGTCCAGTCCTCCCAAAAATACCTCGACCTCGCCATTTATCGTTACAAGCTCGGCATTGACAGCTATCTCAACGTCATCACCGCCCAAACCACGCTGCTAAGCAATCGCCAGACCCTGTTAAGTCTTCACACGCAGGAAATGACCTCGTCTATCCAGCTTATCGAAGATCTCGGCGGTGGGTGGGACACTTCACAGCTACCGAAAGATTGAGTCATTGGGCCGACGTCGCTTTTTCGTAGGGCCAATATGGGACGGCCTGTGCGCGGGAACTTTCAGGCTACCAGAAATAATCAGCAGCTTCTCCCTCGCCCAGCGGAAGAGGGCCGGGGTGAGAAGAAAAACCTCACAATTACCATATCATTTTTAATTTTTCCTTTTTAATTTTTAATTTAATATCAGCCCACATGAGCAATTCAAACACATCAAAAAAATTGTTGGTTGGCATTTTAATGGGCAGCGATTCCGACTGGCCCACCATGAAACTCGCCGCCGATGCCCTCGCTGAATTCGGCATTGGCAGCGAAGCCAAAGTTATTTCTGCCCATCGCGATCCTCACGGTCTTGCCGAATACGTTGTCAGCGCCGCCAAACGCGGCCTGAAAGTCATCATCGCCGGCGCGGGCGGCGCGGCGCATTTGCCCGGGGTCACCGCTGCCCTCACTACCCTGCCTGTGATCGGCATCCCCATTGAAAGCAAATCCCTCAAGGGCCTCGATTCGCTTCTTTCCATCGTACAAATGCCGCCGGGCGTCCCCGTGGCCACCGTCGGCATCGGCGCGGCGCGCAACGCCGGCCTCCTCGCCGTCCAAATCATGGCTCTCGGCGACGCCAAACTTTCCGCCGCCCTCGACCAGTTCAAAATCAAACTCGCCGAGGAATCCCGCGCTAAAAATAAAAACCTGACTTAAATCAAATGAAGTTGGCCGGTATTCCATTTGACCTGCAAATGTCGCGACTGCGACCCTGCCCTCCCTCTCCTGGGGGTGAGGGCGAGCTAATGACTGATCGAGAAAGCTAACTTTTAATTCTAATGCAACAGCTCATCGAAGGCGTCCACAAATTCCGAAAAGACGAGTTCGGAAGTTACCGGAAACTTTTTCGCAAGCTCTCGCAGAGCGGCCAAAACCCGCACACCCTCTTCATCACCTGCTCCGATTCCCGCGTCCTCGCCGAGCTCATCACCCAGAGCCAGCCCGGCGATTTATTTGTCGTCAAAAACATCGGCAATATCGTCCCCCCCGCCTCCGCCACCGGCGATACCAATTCCACCGCCGCCGCCATCGAATTCGCCGTGGAAAATTTGCGTGTGGACGACATCGTCATCTGCGGCCATTCCCAGTGCGGCGCTATTGATGCCCTCCTGGGGATTACTAAAGTCAGCGACACTGCCCCGCACCTGCGCGATTGGCTCAAACTCGCCTCGCCCGTCCTGGAAACATTGAAAAAAGAATATACCCACATCCACGACCTCGAAGCCCGCTGCATCGCCGCCGCGGAGGAAAACGTCCTGTATGCCCTCGACAATCTCCACAGCTATTCCTGCGTACAGGAACGCCTCGCCGACGGCTCCCTGAGCCTCCATGGCTGGTTCTTCAAAATCGCCACCGCCGAACTCTTCGCCTACGACCCCGAAACCCGCCAGTTCGCCCCCCTTGTGCCGGAAAAATGAAATTAGGGATTTATTTCACCAGGCTGCTTCGAACGTCAATCAAACCGTAAAGCGCTTTTGCCAGCTCATCGTGGCCTTTCTGAGACAAATGCAACCCGTCAATCGTATTACCTTTCCCGGCGAAAGCATTAACCAGGTACTTTTTAGGAATTAAAACCGCGCCATATTTCTTTGCCAACATCCTTGGGCCGCTGCCGTAACTGTTCCAAAACGGCAGCAGCGGAAGCTCAAACATAACGATCCGCGAATCTTTGCCTTTGAGTTCTTCCAGCAATTGATCGAGCTGGCGATAAAATGTCCGGCGGTCTGTGCTCCCCAGCAAATCATTCCCGCCGATTTCCACCAGCACCAGCGCATTGCTCGCGGTAATCCCCTTGGTCTGATACATGGCCGTTTCCACCGTCGCGCCCGCGCGCGCCAGGTTCACCACTTTTATTTGGGATAAATCACCCAGCACGCTCGGCCACGTCTTTTCCTTGTCGTCTATCCCTGCACTAATCGAATCCCCCACCACGTAAATCGTTTGATCCGGTGAAACGGAAATCGTTTTGGCCAAATGATACGGAAGCTCAACCGCACAAAGAATCAGCGAACAAACCGAAAATGCCGCCGTCACTGCCATCTTTGTCCTGATAGAAATTCGCAGGTTAAAAGCCACCCGCGCCGCCACACAAAAGCCAAACCAAACTCCATATAGCCAAAGCGAAATCGGCGTCGCCGAGAGAACCACCAGGCTAATTCCCAACAGCCACGAAATAGTCAGCAGTATAATCGCGAAGCGATTATTCCACCAAAGCCGCAGAGCAAATGCTCCTACCGTCATCCCCATGCCAATAAAAAACGCATTTCCATTGGCAACTTCGATGACGACGGGATTCACGATCTTTGATTAACAAAAAATTACAAATCCAATTCCAAGTAATCACCCGGAGATAGAGATTGGATAGCCGAAATAATTTCTTGCACCTTCGCCTTTACCTTGGGCCACCGATTGGTTGAAAGCACCAGAATCGCCAGCCGCCTGCCTTTCAAATTTTGTTGATACTTGAGCTGACGGTCAGCAGTTAAAAGCACATCAAAGACCCCCTCGGCGCGTTTGAGTAATTCGCCATTTTTCACACGTCCCCAACCCATTTCCTGTGCGGTAGAAATTTCAAATTCCGCCAAAAGACGGCGCAATGGCTGCGGCATGCATTCGTCAAAGAGAATTTTCACGCATGGACGAGTAATTCACTCTTGCTGTGTTCAAGCACCGCAATCGCATCCTCGCGCCGCACCGTCGGAAAACAGTCCAAAAATTCATCCAGTGACATATTATCTTCCAGATATTCAAAGAGCGACTGCACCAGTACACGGGTCCCGCGAAACACTGGCGCGCCGCTCATGATCTCCGCGTCTACTTCGATTGGAAGATTCGCTTTCATGACTTGAACTTAATGCCTTCAATACAAACTTGCAAAGGCTAAAAAAAGGGTGCCTTCTCAAAAGAACTTCGCGCCTTTCCGGCTTCTCACTTGTCACTCCATTCACGCCGCCTTTTTCATCTGATCTGGCGGCATATTCAGTTTCCCAACCTTTCGCGCGTTGGCAAATGTCCGGTTCACATGCTCCGGCCTGAACCCAATCCCCACCAGTCGCCCCGGAATCCGCCGCAGAAATGGAAAGATCTGCAATAGCTTAAGCGCAAAAGGAACCTTGAGCGGCTTATCGCTGCTTAAGACGTGCTTGATGACGCGGTTCTGGATGAAAAGCTGCAGGCGCTGGGTCATCCGCGCCGGCCATTCCCGCCGCTCCTGGATGCTCTTAAGCACCTTCACATCCACCGCTTTTTTGCGGAATGGCAGCGCCAGGATATTCGCCGCCGCCACCGCGTCCTGAATCGCCAAATCGATTCCCACTCCGCCGATCGGCGACATTGCATGAGCCGCATCGCCGATGCACAGCAGCCCTGGGCGATACCATCGGCGCAGGTGATCCACCTTCACCGTGAGCAATTTTATTTTATCCCAATCATCCAGCGCACCCACGCGGTTGGCAAACATCGGCGCAAACTCCGCCAGCCGTTGCTGGAAAGCTTCCAAACCCGCTTGCTTGATTTCCTCAAACGCCCCTTTCCGAATGATAAATCCGCACTGCCAATAATCCCCCCGGTTAATCATGATGAGCATCGCCCCCCTATTCACCCGACCCAAACTCTGCTCCGGGTCATCTGGGTATTTGGGCAATCGCATCCACAAAACGTCCATTGGCGCACCCAGGTCTATCACCTCCAGCCCGGCCTTTTCACGTACTACCGAACTGCGCCCATCCGCCGCTATCACCAAATCCGCATGCACCTCCAGTGTTCCCTTCGCCGTCTTCGCAGTAACTCCCGTCACCGCATCGCTATGGTCCCGCACCAGGTCCACCACCTCAGTTTCCATTCGCAGGCTAAAAGTGGGAAACCGACTCGCCTGCTCCGCCAGGAAATTCAAAAAATCCCACTGTGGCATCAACGCCACAAACTGGCATTGTGTCGGCAAATGCGAGAAATCGGCAATGCCAAGCTCCTTATTCCCGATCACCGCGTGTAATTGTTGGATCCTCGTATGTGGGCACTTCAACAGATCGTCCAGCAGGCCAAGCTCATGCATCAATTCGAGTGTCGAAGGATGAATCGTGTCCCCGCGAAAATCGCGCAGAAAATCCGCGTGCTTCTCCAGTACCAGCACGTTCACTCCTGAGCGGGCCAATAAAAAACCCACCATCATGCCCGCCGGGCCGCCGCCGACAATGCAACAATTAGTTCTTCGTTGTTCAAAAGCTGACATAACTCCTTATTGCACTCTACACCATTCCAGAATTTCCGCGAATAAAATTGGGTTAGCGGCCGTGAGGACCGCTTACCGCGCCTTTTTCATTTCCGCTGGGCCATCGCAACTGGCTTGGACAATCCCGCTCTGTTTGCTAACCTTTCTCCTCATTTATGAGCCTGGAAAATACTGCGCCCGCCCCTTCGGATTTCATCCGCGACATCGTCGCCACGCATGTCAGCGAAAAGAAATATCCGCAAATTCACACGCGCTTTCCGCCTGAGCCCAACGGCTACCTGCACATCGGCCACGCCAAGAGCATTTGCCTGAACTTCGGCATCGCCCACGAGTTCGGCGGTGTCTGCAACCTCCGCATGGACGATACCAACCCCACCAAGGAAGATGTCGAATACGTCGAGTCCATCCGGGAAGACGTCAATTGGCTTATCTCCGCCTGGGCCGACAAAAATCTCGGCCTCAAGGAAAAAGGCAAGACGCCCGATGCTGGTTCTTTAAACGGAAAGCCTGATTTTTACCTTGCGCCGATTGAGGCTGATTCAAAACTCATAACTCAAAATTCAAAATTGGAACCATTCTACGCTTCCGATTATTTCGACCAAATCTACGGATACGCCGTCATGCTCATCAAAAAAGGCAAAGCCTTCGTTGACGACTTGACGCCAGAAGAAACGGACGAATACCGCCGCAACGCCAAGGAATCCCCCTGGCGCAACCGCAGCGTGGAGGAAAATCTGGGCCTGTTCGCCCGCATGAAAGCCGGCGAATTTCCCGACGGCAAATGCTCCCTGCGCGCAAAAATTGACGTCGCCTCGCCCAACATTTGGATGCGCGATCCCCTGCTCTATCGCATCCGTCACGCCGCGCACCATCATACCGGTGATAAATGGTGCATCTATCCCATGTACGAC
>Ga0206825_1059_pt1 | contig 23696 bp, 19 predicted proteins | sample Alteio_BWOrgCont_79_FD_152875 | JGI IMG/M metagenome (GOLD analysis project Ga0206825, IMG submission 152875) | Enriched cells from forest soil in Barre Woods Harvard Forest LTER site, Petersham, Massachusetts, United States -... | ecosystem: Environmental > Terrestrial > Soil > Temperate forest >...
AACGAGCTGACTTTTTTAGGCAATCCTAAGTATGAGCCTTTGCTTCAAGATACCCAGGCGGGTATCACCCTTGTTCCCCGGCAGATTATTTGTCCGGGGAAAACTGTTATCAGGGTTGATAATCCATCTCTAGCTTTTACCCAGGTGGTCAATCATTTATTAAAGGATGCGCCTGATTATAAACCGCGTGGCATTCATCCGACAGCAGTGATATCATCAGGGGCCAAGTTGGCAGCTGGAGTGGCTGTTGGAGCGCACACCGTCATTGAAGATGGGGCAGTCATTTCAGAAGGCTCTGTGCTTTACGCACATTGCTACGTAGGGCACAATACACATTTGGGGAAAGATTGCCTGATTTATCCTCAGGTGGTTTTGCGTGAAAATATTTTTGTAGGCGACCGTGTGATTATCCACAGCGGCACTGTTATTGGCAGCGATGGCTACGGCTATGTCACGGCCGATGGTAAGCATTTGAAAATTCCGCAGGTGGGTACCGTTCTTATTGAAGATGATGTGGAAATCGGGGCTAATGCCGCTGTTGACCGGGCCCGTTTTGATAAGACGATCATTGGCGAGGGGACAAAAATTGATAATTTGGTCCACATTGCCCACAATGTGATTATAGGCAAACATTGTTTGATTGTAGGACAGGTCGGCATTTCAGGAAGTACACGTATCGGTAATTATGTGGTCTTGGCAGGCCAGGCGGGCATCGTTGGGCATTTGGACATTGGCGACGGGGCGGTCGTGGCAGCCCAATCAGGTGTAAGCAGGTCTATAAAGCCAGGCGAGCAGGTCTTTGGTTCCCCGGCCCAGCCTATCAAGAACGCGTTTAGAAATAACGCCCATATCCAAAGGCTTGATAAATATGTGGAAACAATCAAAGATCTCAAAAAGCGTATTGAAGAATTAGAAAAGAAATAGAATGATGTTCCCTCCCCCTTGTGGGGAGGGTTAGGGAGGGGGTAGGAAGTAGTTTTGAATATCAAGCAAAAAACCATCAAAAATCTCGTTACTCTTTCCGGCATCGGTTTGCATACTGGTAAGTCTGTGTCAATGACTATAAAGCCTGCCCAGGAGAATGAGGGTATTTCTTTTATTCGTGTTGATTTGCCAGGCGCACAGCCTGTCAAGGTCTGTGCGGCCAATGCTGTCATGGATGAGAAAGTCACTCGTTGTACGGCCATTGAATATCAAGGTGTGCGCATCTATACGATTGAGCATTTAATGGCAGCTTTACATGGTTTGGGAATCGATAATGTGACCGTTGAAATTAACGCAGAGGAACTTCCTGGTTTGGACGGCAGTAGTCTCGAGTTTCTCAAGGTATTGGAAAAAGCGGGGACAGTAGAGCAGCAGGCTGATCAAAATATTTTTGTCATTCAAGAGCCTATCATTGTCGCTAATAAGAATTCGACGGTGGTCATGGTGCCTCATGACCAATTGCAAGCTTCGTATACACTGGATTATGCCCATCCATTATTGCGTTCGCAGTTTTTTTCACTTTCCGTTGATTCAAGTTCTTTTATCAAAGAGTTGGCCTCGGCCCGTACTTTTTGCCTCGAATCTGAGGCTGCTGAAATCAAAGCCCAGGGGCTGGCCAAAGGTGCCAATTATCAAAATACCTTGGTCATGTCCGCCCAAGGTCCTTTGGAGAATACGTTACGTTTTCCTGATGAATGCGCCCGCCATAAAGTTTTGGACATCGTTGGGGATTTATATTTATTAGGGTATCCGGTTAAAGGGGCCGTCTATGCCACCAAAAGCGGGCATGCTTTAAACCGCGCCTTGGTCAAGAAGATAGAAGCCCAGCGACAGAAATACACCACTGTCTCTTATCCAGCAGCGGTCCCTGGCGGCAGCGGAAGGGTCTTTAATATTAGTGAAATCATGAAAATCCTGCCGCATCGATATCCATTTTTGTTTGTTGACAGGGTCATAGAGATTGAGCCTGGTAAAAAGGGCATTGGGATAAAGAATGTGACAGTCAATGACGGCTTTTTCCAAGGTCATTTTCCTCAGAAACCTGTTATGCCGGGTGTGATCATGATCGAGGCCATGGCCCAAACAGCGGGAGTTGTGGTATTGACCAGCGGGGCACATAATGGTAAAGTAGCATTATTCATGTCGATATCAGATGTGAAATTCCGTAAAGTCGTGTCTCCTGGAGACCAGCTATTGATGGAAGTTGAGATTGTAAGGGACAGGGAGCGTACGGCCCATGTCAGAGGGGTGGCCCGTGTTGATGGCGAAGTGGCCATCGAAGCAGAAATGACCTTTTCTTATACAGAAGCGCACTATTTAAATAGTTAATATGTCTAATACAATTCATAAAACTGCAATTATCGGCAAACAAGTAAAGCTTGGCAAGAACGTGAGTATCGGACCTTATTCGGTGATTGAGGGTCAGGTGAGCTTAGGCGATAGTGTCACTATCGGTGCCCACTGTGTTGTTGAGGGGCATACGACCATTGGCAAGGGATGCCAATTGTATACCGGTGCTGTGATAGGTTCTCCTCCTCAGGATAGAAAACATCAGAAGAAAGATAAAGTTTTTCTGAAAATCGGTGCGAACAATGTTTTTCGTGAATATGTGACAGTCAATCCTGGTACCATTGAAGGTGGCGGTAAAACGTGTATCGGGGACAATAATTTGTTTATGGCCTGTTGCCATGTGGCCCATGACTGCCAGATCGGCAATGACTGCGTCCTGGCTAATTATGTGGGGTTATCAGGGCATGTGACCATCGAAGACAGGGCAGTGATTGGCGGCTTGTCAGGTGTCCACCAGTATGCCAGGGTTGGGTATTTATCCATGATAGGCGGTTGTTCCAAGGTCAATCAGGATGTGCCGCCATTTTCTTTGGTTGACGGCAATCCTGCCACTTTAAGGGGTTTAAATATTGTGGGATTAAAGCGGGCAGATGTCCCGTCCCTCAACCAACGGGCTTTGCGCCGTGCCTTTAAAATCCTTTTTAATTCCGGTTTAAACCGAAGCCATGCCGTAGTTCAGGTCAAAGAGCAGTTAAACGGTTTGTCTGAAATCCACCGTGTCATTGAGTTTATCGAGATATCCAAACGCGGCATCTCCTAGTTGACATCCATGCCAAGTACTCCCGTCAGCGGCAAAATCATTGGTTTAATCGCAGGCAACAGGCAATTTCCTTTTCTTTTTGCCAGGGCCGCACGCGACCAGGGTTATAAAATTGTTGCCGCGGGGATTGTCGGAGACACCTCTCCTTTCTTATATTTCTTTGTCGATAAATTCAAATATTTTAAAGTAGGCGAATTGAAACGGCTCTTTGAATACTTCCGTGAAAATTCAGTTAGTCAAGTCATCATGGCAGGCCAGGTCAATCAGGATAATTTGTTTAATCCGGCTGTCAAATTAGACGAAGAACTGCAAGCCCTTTCCAATGCCCTCCATGACCGTAAAGCAGATACCATTTTTGCCGCGGTGGGGGAGCGTTTAGGCAAGGAGGGCATCCAATTACTTGATTCCACTTTTTTATTACAAAAATATTTAGCCCCGAAAGGCACCCTGACCAAACGCGGGCCTACGGTGGATGAATTAAAGGACATTGAATTTGGTTTGACCATAGCTAAGCTAATGGGTGGGATTGATGTTGGCCAGACAGTGGTGGTCAAGGACAAGGCCATTGTGGCCATTGAAGCCATGGAAGGGACAGACCAGGCCATTACCCGTGGCGGCTTAATTGCCCGTCAAGGGGCTGTGGTGGTTAAGGCTTCCAAGCCAGCCCAGGACAATCGCTTTGATGTGCCTGTCATCGGTCCTCGTACGATCCAAACCATGGCCCGTGTCAAAGCCGCCTGCCTGGCCATCGAAGCTGGAAAAACCTTGATCATCGATCGCGAAAAAACCGTAAACCTGGCCAATCAAGCCAACATCTGCATCCTCGCCGCGTGAAATTCTAGGTAGTCAAATTCTCTGGTAATCCGTAGAGACGCCATTTATGGCGTCTCGTATAAATTCCACCTTGAAAAACATTCCGATCCCATTATCTGCCGGAGTATAATTATTGAGCATTTAAGATACGGATGTGATATTATTAAAAAGAAGTAGGGGCTGTTTATCTGATATATCTTCAAGGAAACGGCACATTACTAGGATTATTTAGGACAATAGTATTTGGGAAAAAAGTATGGGTTTAGTGCATGCTAAGGTAGTTCTCAAGAATCCCCGTATCACCAAAATTAAACCGATTGAAGTCATTGCATTGGTTGATTCAGGGGCATTGCATTTATGTATTCCTGAACATTTGCGTATCCAATTAAAGCTTGAAGAGATTGATCACAAGGAAGTTGCGTTGGCTGATGGGACAAAGAAGGTCGTTCCTTATGTCGGCCCAATAGAAATACGATTCAAAGGTCGTATTGGTTTTGTCGGGGCCTTGGTGATGGGGGATGAGCCGCTTTTGGGTGCCATTCCAATGGAAGACATGGACCTTGTGATCATTCCTAGCAAACGCGTCTTGGATGTTAATCCAGATAGTCCCAATATTTCCTGCACCACTGCAAAATAAATTCCAATAAAACACAAAAACCTTCAAACGTCTGGCCAAATTCTGAAAGATTTGATATATTAAACAGTCATTGAGAAGAACTAATGTTAATTTATAAAAATATTCTTTTTTATTAAAGGAATTACATAGAGAGAGGTATTTATGCTTCATGTTAATCGTAGGGTCAAAGATATGCTTGGGTCAACGACATTAGCCATTACAGCCCGGGCCAAGGAATTGGCGACACAAGGGCATGATGTGGTTAATTTTGGTGCGGGTGAACCGGATTTTGATACCCCGGATTTTATTAAGAAAGCAGGCATTAAGGCCATTGAGAATGGTTTGACCAAATACACGCCTTCTATTGGAACTCAAGACTTGCGCGAGGCCATTGCTGCTAAATTTCAAAAGGACAATGGCCTTATATACAAGCCCAGCCAGATCGTTGTTTCTTGCGGGGCCAAGCATTCCCTGTTTAATATCATCCAGGTTTTAATTGATGATGGGGATGAAGTGATCTTTCAGTCGCCTTATTGGGTGAGTTATCCAGAAATGGTCAAGGCTGCAGGAGGGGTGTCTGTGATTGTACCTACCAATGCCCAAACGGGGTTTAAAATCACACCAGAATTATTGAAAAAGAGCATTACTCCTAAAACTAAAATGTTGATCATCAATTCACCCTCCAATCCAACAGGGGTCATGTATCATAAAGAAGAATTAGCCAAGATTGCCGAAATCTGTGTGGCCCACAATATTTATGTGATAAGTGATGAAATCTACGAAAAATTGATTTATGATACTAACGTTTCTACCTCGATAGCATCATTGGGCAAGGAAATTTTTGACCTGACGATAACAGTCAATGGTGTTTCAAAGGCATATGCCATGACTGGTTGGCGAATCGGCTACGCGGCAGGGGCTCTTGAGATCATGGAGTATATTAAGAAATACCAGGACCATTCGACTTCCAACCCGGCATCTATCAGTCAGGCAGCGGCCCTGGAAGCCCTTAAGGCCTCGCCTGAGTCTATTGATCAAATGTGCCAGATATTTAAGAAGCGCCGTGATTTGATGCTCCAATGTTTGGACAGGGTTCCAGAGTTGTCTTATATACGTCCGGAAGGTGCTTTTTACGTTTTTTGTGATTTTTCTAAAGTAGGCAATGCAAGCCTCATTGCCAAGCAGATGTTGGATGAGGTCAAGGTCGCTGGTATTCCGGGTGACAGTTTTGGGGCGCCTGATTATATCAGGTTTAGTTTTGCTACGTCGGATGCGCGCATTCAAGAAGGCATATCGCGCGTGGCCAAGTGGATTTCAAATCAAACGTCCAAGCTAAAGGCCTAACATACAGATGGAAAAAATCCCTTTATTACGGGAACTTCTTTTATTAACGATCAAGGAAAATGCGTCTGACCTGCATTTGACTGAAAAATCCCCGCCGATTTTTCGCATAGACGGCCGTTTAGTCCCGCTTAATTCCAAGGCCCTTGGCCGTGATGAAATCCATGGGATGATCTACAGCGTTTTGTCTGACACCCAGAAAGCAAAGTTTGAGGAAGATAAAGAATTAGATTTTTCATTGGCCTTGACCGGCATGGACCGTTTCAGGGTCAACGTGCATGTGCAGCGCGGGTCCGTCGAAGCGGCCTTTAGGCGTATTTCTTTGTTTATTCCGACGATGGAAGACCTGCAATTGCCGCCGGTCATTGCTGACCTTGCCCGAAAACAAAATGGTTTGGTTTTGGTCACAGGCCCGACAGGCACAGGCAAAACAACGACCTTGGCCTCGATGATTAATTTAATTAATTCCGAGAGCGCTGCCGTGATCATGTGCATTGAAGACCCGATTGAATATATTTTTACGAATAATAAATCAGTGATCAAGCAGAGGGAAGTTCATCGGGACACTAATTCTTTCGCTGAGGCGCTCAAGCGCTGTTTGCGCCAGGACCCGGATGTGATTGTGGTTGGTGAGATGCGTGATTTGGAAACAATTTCAACGGCCCTGACAGCGGCAGAAACAGGGCATTTGGTGCTCGCCACGGTGCATACCCCTGATGCTCCTCAAACCATTGAGCGCATCATTGATGTTTTTCCGCCATTTCAACAGCAGCAGGTCCGCTTGCAGCTTTCAACGGCTTTACAAGGTGTTATTTCTCAAAAATTAGCACCAATGGCTTCAGGCAAAGGTCGAATCATGGTGCCTGAAATCATGATTGCCACGGCGGGTGTCCGTAACATGATCCGTGAAAGAGCAGTTGAGCAGTTGCGTTCAGCGATCCAAACTGGAGGGCAATACGGGATGCGGACTTTTGACAAATCCCTTAAAGAGCTTTATGAAAAAAATATTATTACCTTTGATACTGCCATGAGCTATGCGACGGATGTCAACGAATTAAGAACTTTAATGACAAAAAAATAACCAAGTAAGCTAATAAACCCCCTGCAGTTTTTTTGCGAGGGATCAAGTCAAGGAGAAAGTTTTATGAGTCATACAGTAACGTTATTGCCAGGAGATGGGATCGGTCCGGAAGTAACCAATGCCATGCGGATGTGCGTTGATGCCACAGGTGTGAAAATTAATTGGGAAGTGCATGAGGTTGGCGAGAAATCCATGCAAAAAAATGGCAAACCCCTGACGGATGAAGTTTTGGAGTCCATCCGTCGTAATAAAACCGCCATCAAGGGGCCTATCAGCACTCCCATTGGAAAAGGTTTTCGTTCGGTCAACGTGCAGTTACGCCAGTCGCTGGATTTATTTGCCTGTGTGCGTCCTTGCCTTTATTATGAAGGCACCAAGACCCCCATTAAAGATGTGAATTTAATGATTTTTCGTGAGAATACGGAAGACTTGTATGCTGGCATTGAGTTTGATCTGGGTACTCCTGAATGTGATCGTCTGCGTAACTTGATCAATGAAATGTCACCTAAGAAAATTAAACAGGACTCTGCTATTTCTATCAAGCCGATTTCAGTCAGCGGTTCTAAACGAATCGTGAAATTTGCTTTTGATTGGGCCGTCAAAATCGGACGTAAGAAAATGACCGCGGTGCATAAGGCTAATATTATGAAATTTACCGACGGGTTATTCTTGCAATGCGCCAAGGAAGTGGCCAAAGATTATGAAGGGAAAATTGAATTTAACGATTGCATCGTGGACAATATGTGCATGCAGTTAGTCCAGTATACTTTCCTGTATGATTGCCTGGTCTTGCCTAATTTATACGGGGACATTGTCTCTGATCTTTGTGCTGGTTTGGTTGGCGGTTTGGGAGTGGCACCTGGTGCCAATTATGGTGATGAAATTGCCTTGTTTGAGCCAGTCCACGGTTCAGCCCCTAAATATGCCGGCCAGAACAAAGTCAATCCGACCGCGACAATCCTTTCGGCGGTATGGATGCTTCGTCATCTAAAAGAAGATGCCGCCGCTGATCGTTTGGATAAAGCGGTCCGCGTTATTCTTAAAGAAGGCACATCTGTAACCTATGATTTAAAATCTGACCGCAATGATCCCACGGCCATTGGTACTATGCAAATGGCTGAAGCGATTTGCAAACGGCTGTGATAGAAATGCGTTTTTAGAAAAAGGGGACACTTTAAAGTGTCCCCTTTCCTTTTTTTTAAAAAGTATGGTGCCAGAAATGATTGTTCAAGATTGGGGTTTGATTGATTACACGGATGCTTATGAGCGCCAGAAGGACTGTGTTCAAAAGGTCATAGCAGGGGCCCAAGATCATCTGGTCCTTTGTGAGCATCCTGCGGTATTGACCTTGGGGCGAATGACCAGCCCTGATAGCTTGCTCTATCAGCGCCATGAAATTCAAGAGCGCGGTATAACAATAACAAGCGTTGATCGCGGCGGGGATGTGACCTTGCATGCCCCGGGGCAATTGATTGTTTATCCCATTTTTAATTTAAATAAGCATGGCAAAAACCTTAAAGCCTACATGCAAAAGCTTGAAGAACTTGCGGTTGATTTATTGAAGAATTTTGGTATATTGGCAATAAGCATTTCAGGCAAAAGAGGCGTGTTTGTTGGGCCGGATAAGATCATTTCCATTGGTGTGGGTGTGCGCAAATGGGTGAGTTATCATGGTTTAGGGATCAATGTTAGCACGGACTTGTCCTTGTTTAAATTGATCAAGCCCTGCGGATTAAATGTACACATGACCTCGATGCAAAAAATAAAGGGGCATGAAGTACTGATGAAGGATGTTAAAAATAAAACAGTAGAGCTGTTTAGAGAGCGTTTTTATGACTAAAATTATTTTACCTGAGTTGGGTGAGGGAATTACTAATGCAACAATCGCCTGCTGGCATGCGAAGCTAGGCGATACTTTGCAAAAAGGCCAGGAAGTCTGCGAGGCGGTTACAGATAAAGCTTCTTTTGTCATCGAGGCCCCAGCCTCGGGCAAGCTTACATCAATTTCTGTCAATGATGGCCAAGTAGGATTGGTTGGCGGTGTCTTAGGGACAATTGAGTAATTTATGACGGAAGCTAAACATAAGCGCGTTTTATTAATGTATATTTCACAGGTTTCCGGGCATCGCCAGGGTGCGGTGGCGATTTCAAAGTCCCTTAAAGCCCTTGATCCTGATTGTGAAGTTTTAAGCATTAATGGGTTTGGTTATACCTACCCGTTGATGGAAAAAATCATCAATACCGCCTATATGGGTGTCATCAAGCGTGCGCCCAAAATTTGGGAATATCTTTATGACAATCCCAAGGTGATCAAGTTTTCTGAAAAATGGAAACAATCCATCCATAAATCATCCCATAAAAAATTAAAACCGTTGATCGATGAATTCAAGCCCGATGTGGTTGTTTGTACCCAGGCTTTTCCCTGCGGCATGGTCGCGGATTATAAAAAAACCCACCAGCTACCTATTACTGTTATTGGGGTCCTGACGGATTACGCTCCCCATTTGTACTGGCTGCATGAGGGGGTGGATTATTATGTAGTGCCTTCCCAAGAGGCCTCTGATCGTTATGTAAAGGAAGGTGTCTTGCCGGAGCATATCAAAACCTTGGGAATCCCGATCCGTATGAAATTTGCTCAAGGAGTGGGTGTCGAGAATATTGCCCAAAAATTAGGGCTTGATTTAAATATCCCGACGATCCTTATCATGGGAGGTGGTCAGGGTTTGGGCCCCATGAAAGAAGCAGTCAAGTCCTTGGTCCGTCTTGAAAGGCCTTTGCAGCTCATTGTTATCTGCGGCACAAATGTCAAATTGGTCAACTGGATCAAAAAAATCAAGCGTAAAACGACCAAGAAAATAATCTTTTATGATTATGCCAGCAACGTAGATGAATTGATGGAAATATCCACCTTGATCGTCAGCAAACCTGGCGGCATGACCACCAGTGAATGCCTGGCCAAAGGCCTGCCCATGGTGATAGTAGACCCCATTCCCGGCCAAGAGGAGCGTAATTCACAATTTCTCGTTAATCAGGGCATTGCTATCCGTGTGGATGACAAACGGCATATTGCCCATGAGATCGATGTGTTGCTCAATAATCCAAGGCAATTAGCAGCCATGAAGCAGGCAGCTTTAAAAAATGGTAAACCAATGGCGGCAGAAAATATCGCAAGATTAATTTTAGATGGGTCAGTTTGATTTATTATGGGCAATTATTATCTTTACAGAGTCGGCCAGTTTTTAGCCAAGAATCTGCCTTTTAAATTAAGTAAGGCCTTGGTCATGCTTGTGTGTGACCTTCATTTTTTATTTTCCAAATCCGACCGCCAGGCTGTTGAGAATAATTTAAAAATTTTGCTTAAAATAGACCATGTGCCAAAGTCCCAAGTCCGTGCCGTGTTTCGTAATTTCGGGGAATATCTGTTAGAGTTTTTTACCATGACCAAACGTTTGCAGCCATCCTATGTTGCATCTAATGTCCATATTAAGAACATAGAATACCTTAACGAGGTATTGCAAAAAGGCAAGGGTGGCATTATAGTCAGTGCCCATGTTGGTAATTGGGAGATGGGAGGGACGATCCTTCCCATGCTTGGCTTTCCGTTATCGGTGGTGGCGTTGGCCCACAAGGACCCACGGGTCAATGCCTTGTTTAACGATCAACGTGAGGCTTTTGGAGCGAAGGTGATCCAGGCGGATGTGGCTGTTCGGCGTGTTGTAGAACATTTGCAGCAAAATCGTTTGGTTGCGATACTGGCGGACAGAGATTTTGGCAACAGAGGGATAGTGATGGATTTTTTGGGGCGAAAAACGATGATCCCTAAGGGGGCTGCTTTTTTCTCATTAAAAACAGGTGCTCCTATCATTCCTGTTTTTTTTATCCGTACTGCTGATGGGCATTTTGAGATTAATGTTTATGCGCCTATAGACCCACCCCTTTTGCCGGATGCTAAAATCACTGAGAATGCCGCGACTGAGCATATCCGCAAATACCTGGACATTATTGAAGTTGAAATAAGGAATAACCCGTCGCAATGGCTTTTGTTCAGGGAGTTTTGGCAATCATGAAAATAGCTGTTGTCATCCCAGCGCATAATGAAGCGCAAACCATAGGCCCCTTGGTTGAGGCAGTGCGCGCTTTAGGTCATGATTGCATCGTGATTGATGACGGTTCTTTGGACCAAACATATGCCCTGGCAGAAAGCGCCCATGCGGTAGTTTTAAAAACAGCGGTTAAAAGCGGCAAAGGTACCGCTTTAAAAGTCGGATTTGATTATGTGTTAAAAAATGGTTATGAAGCTTTGATAGCCATGGATGGCGACGGGCAACATTCACCTTCAGACTTATCTGCGTTTGTGAATTGTTATCAAAATACAAAAGCAGACATCATCAATGGCAATCGTATGCAAAACGCAAAAGGCATGCCGTTGGTGCGTTTGGCGACTAATCGCTTGATGTCCTGGCTGATTTCACTCTTTTGCCATCAGGAAATTCCAGATACCCAATGCGGTTTTCGCCTGATCAAAACGGATGTGATTAAGGCCATTAAACTCGAAAGCTCTGATTTTGAAATTGAAACAGAGGTATTGATCAAGGCGAGTAAAAAAGGTTTTAAGATAGCATCAGTGGGTGTACAGACCATTTACAGGGACGAAGTCAGTAAGATCCAACCCGTACATGACACTCTTCGTTTTATTGCTTATTTATGGCGTGAATTGTTCCGTAAAAATGACTGAAAATTTCCTTTTCAAAGCCATCTTTATTTCATTAGCAGCGCACACGGCTGTTTTATGTGTAGCGTATTTTGGAAAATTGCATGACTCGCATTTTAAAGCCATTCGCCAGAATCAAATTGAAATCAGTTATAAGCCAATCCATAAAAGAGCAATGGATATCCGCCAGCGTCCCATTAGACCAGCCAGGCGTTTGGACTTAAGTAATAATCAAAGGTTCTTTTCTGACGGCACTATACCTGTGAGCTTGGTCAAAGAACGTTCAAGCTTGCCCTTTGGGATGTTTGATGAACGTAAACCTGATCTCATGCGAGCCATGGAGTTGAGCCACAAGATTTCTATTATGCCTATCACTTCTGAGAAAATAAATAACCCTGTTTATGCTGCTTATAATGAAATGGTCAGGGACCGTATCAAGGAAAAGGTCTATGAGAATTATGATAGGATGGATGCGGGCTCAGTGTACCTGACATTTTTATTAGATGAGCATGGGGTGCTTAAAGCGGCACAAATCATCCCTGAGAAAACGACGGCCTCAGAACACCTGCAGCAAATTGCCATGAAAAGCCTGAGGGAAGCCAGCCCATTCCCGCCTTTTTTAAAAGGCATGAACCTCTCCGAATATCCTTTTAATATCGAAATTCAGTACCAAGTTAGCGAATAGAATTAATTTATATATATTTTTAACACTTTTGAAACAATTCTTCTTTCTTCCCGACGATAAATATTAGAGAAAGCGTTATCTGATAAAGCTTCATATAGGGTTGATTATAAGATTTTTAAGGTCAATACTTGTATAAGAGGGAGAGTATTGAGTTTATGTTTAAAATTGTCTTAAATATTCTAATATTAATTGGATTTATATTTGCCTCAACTATTGGCCCGATTTGCCCTATTGCTTGCTCAACAGAGGGGGAGTTCCGTTTGCCGGCACCCGGGGTCATGGTCAGCTCAAGTCCATCTTTTGAACCGCCGATACTTAAAGGGATCAAAATTCATCCTCAGAATCCTTTTAGGTTTGATTTTATTTTAGACTTTGGGGATAAAAGTTTATCACCAGGTGGAGGAAACGTAGAGACGCCATTAATGGCGTCTCTACAAAATGAATCTATAAAATTAATTAAATATTTCCTGGCCTCGCTAACCATCCCCGAAAATGACCTCTGGGTCAACTTAAGCCCTTATGAAAAGAACCGCATCATTCCCCGTAGTTTTGGATTGACCGAAATGGGTCGTGACTTGCTTGCCGAAGACTATATGCTCAAGCAGATAACAGCTTCCTTGATTTATCCAGAAGATGGGATAGGAAAGAAATTTTGGAAGCGCGTATACGCAGAAGCAGAAAGAAAATTCGGTACTACAAATATTCCAGTCAATACGTTTAATAAGGTGTGGATTATTCCCGAAAAAGCAGTTGTCTATGAAAATTCTAAAGCAGATACAGTGTATGTCGTTGAAAGTAAGCTTAAAGTGATGCTTGAGCAGGATTATCTTTCTCTTGAAAAACATAAGGACATTCAATCAAAACAAATCCGTAGAGACGCCATTAATGGCGTCTCTACAAGTCAAATCGTCCGTGAAATTGTAGTACCCGAACTGACCCGTGAAGTCAATGAAGACAAGAATTTTGCCAGGTTACGCCAGATTTACAATTCATTAATCTTAGCGACCTGGTATAAAAAGAAAATCAAAGACAGTATTTTGGTACAGGTGTATGCGGATAAGAATAAGGTGGCTGGTGTTCAATATGATAAGTCCGTCATCCTGCCCGCCCCGCTGTTTCGCGGCTTGAGACGCGGGCCGGGGAGTGCGACGAAGGATCTAAATAGAATTAATTCTTTAAGAGATTCTTCGCCTTCGGCCCAGAATGACACTGAGCAGATCTACCAACGTTATCTCCGAGCCTTTAAAAAAGGCGTTTTTAATTATATCAAAGAAGATGCAAGCCTTATGCCCGATGCGGCAGGCAAGGAAGAGAGGACCTTGCCTAAGAAGTATTTTTCAGGCGGGGTGAAATTGGGTTTAGCACTAGAAAATTCTGCCATGAGGACTAATCTTAAAGGCGTGACAGAATTAAATACAGTGCATGTTCTTCCAGAAAATATTCAACGAAGCAAAAGTGCTTTATTTGATGTCGAAGAAAATATGTCTGTAGCGGGTTTTCAAAGGGATTCAGCAATGAGTGAAAAAGCATCTTCTCGATTGATCAATAATACTATTTTTCCTGATGTTTCGCGGGAGGATAGACTTTTGGGGAGATCTGAACGTAAGTGGCCGGAGGCGATCAGTGTTTTGGGGAGTGCCAGGATTCCTGAAGGGCACCCGTATTATGATCTTGCTGTAAGGCTGGGGCGGGCGATTTATAATGCGCATGAATCAATCAGGACAGGTGCTGCTTTCGGGATCATGGGGGCCACTTCTCAAGGCTATGCCGAGGCCAGACGTTTGGATGGATATTCCAATGCTGGTCCTAAATTTCGTATCCAGGGAGACAGTATCCTGATCCCCCATGAAAACACGCTTAATTCTTATGTAGAATTGGTGAATAAATATACGCAGTTTATAACCCGGATCCGGGCCCTTCATGAGAATATGAAAGGCGGGATATTTTTACCTGGCGGTTACGGAAGTCTTGAGGAGCTTTTTGAGCTCTGGCACCGAAACCGCAGGATGGTCCTGATGGCCAAAGATTTTTGGCTTCCCATCATTAAAGCATTCGAGAAAGGATGGCAAGATACGGGGATAGTCGAGCACCTTTCGCATAAAGATGGATTGGATCTTTTTTATACGGATGATCCTGAGCAAGCAGTTTCTTATGCCAAACAAGGGGTACCATATAAAACAAGCCCTGCCCAATTTCAAAAGATCAACCAGGAGCTTAAAAGATCTTTAGGGTGGGTGTATAGCGCTCCCCGCAGTGTGGTGCTTTTTGGAAAACAGTATGAGAATGGTCCTGATGTTGACCTTATCAGAAAAATTTCCAATGAAGTTGTCAAACGGTTTAATGTGCCAGTGCGTGTAACCAGGCGGTGGAAATTATTTGATGCCGTATCTGAAACCGCGAAAAAGGAAGGTTGGCTGGATAAATTATATGTGGTTTTCTATTCCGGTGATCCATTGCAGAAGCCGCCAAAGAATGGCCAAAAGACCAACAACAATCATCATCTTGAGATTTTAGACCAGTCTGTGCATCAGTTTGTTTCAGGCAGCAACGCCTATGCCTATGTGTTTTTGCCGGGTGGAGTAGGAACGATGAACCGTCTTTTTGAAATCCTTACGAATATGCAGACCAATAAGCTGGCGCACAAGCCGGTACTGCTCGTCGGCCGAAGATTCTGGAAGCCGATCATGGACACGATTTTTAAAACTATGCTGGAACGTCCTGACGGTCTTAAGCTTATATCAGAGGAAGATCGAAATTTATTTAAAATTGTGGATGAGGATAATCTGGAAGAGTCGCTTAACGATATCGGCCGTTCGATTGAGGAATTCGACCGGTCTGATGCCCGTTTCCTGGGGACCCATGAGACCTCCCAGGCCCCGGTGGTGAACCAGGCGATGGTTTCTTTTAAGCCTGGAGGCGATCAAGTGTATGAAGTTTTATATTCTATTGTTCATGAAGCAATAAAACAGTTCAGGGTCCCTTATGCGAAATTGCCTGTTGATCAATTGCCTTTTTTAACTGAGGAAGAACGCAGACTGCTTAATAATTTATTGGAGAATTTGTCGATATATTTAAAAGATTCCAACGGCATTAATTTTAAGATTGTTAAAGATTCTGCGATACGTTTTGACAGGGTTTTGAGGCTATATGGGTATGGGATTAATTTTTTTAAAAAAAGTGAATACGATATGGGGGATTTAGGAAAACATAAGGTATTAGAGCCTGTCTTAGGACCTATAATTAAGAAAAGTCTACATACCTCCTCCAATGGGAAATCATATATGGTTGATCATATTAGAAATATGATTGAAAGAAGGGGGGTATTTTCAATGTTTAATAATGAAGTAGAAGGTGCGGTGACTACAGAAGTAGAAATAAATCCTACAGTTTACAGGTTTAATAATGTTATTTCTATGATGAAGGCAAAATCTGAGCAAACATTTGAATTGATAGCCAAAGGAGAGAAAATTGATGGTCCGTTAGAAAGGCTGGCACTTTTAGGGTTGTCAGCGATTGATTTTCAAGATGAGGAAACCCTGGATGATGTTTATGCTGAGGTTGTGGAAGCACATGAGGCCAGGCATTACCTTAACAGGCTAGATGGCGTGTTGACCAGGCCGGTTAGATTTGGGCCTTTTAATAAATATAGAAATTATTTTTATCCTGGTACTGTAGAGTTTTTATTAGATTATTATAAGTACCAAGGCCCTAAGAGCCAAGAGGATCAAGTGAATTTTGAGTATGCGGTGAGTGAAGAAATCACATCTTTCTTGGCCGAGTTGGCTTTAGGTCCTTTGCCGATTTATAGTTTAAGCGATATGATTAAGCTGGCCAAGAACAGTTCCAGGGATTCTATCGAAGAGCATAGGCTTGCCTGTTTGGATATTTTAAATAGTTTTTTTGCGTTTCTCTATAAAAAGACCAAAGACATCAGGTTTGACGAGGATATTTGGGGGTTTCATGCAGAACAATATGATGAAATGACCGATTTAATTTTAGCCTATATTGAAAGGGGCAAGGTCACAGAGCAGGATTTGGCAACATTTGCTGAAGAGGAATTTCAAAAACGCTTTGGTTCGTCTCTTTATGTTGGCGATTATAAGAAATTTGAAAATAAAATCCCTGTAAGAGCAGCCCGTCGTTTTTCTGTGTCAACTTTAAGCAATGCTTTAAATAATATTTCGCCAATTTCTGTCCCGCAATCAATGGTCACTGTTGTTAATGATTTAGTTAGGAGATTTAGGGCGTTAGAGAACAAGAATTTAATTTCCTATTTGCCTTTGGATAAACAAGAATTGAAAAAGGGGGACATTCTTAAATTTGCTGGTATTAAATGCATCATTGATGAGGTCAAGCAAGACGGTCAGGTATTCTTTTATCAAATTCCTGACAATCAAATTAAAAATCCTGGAAATTATTTTAAAGCGGTCAACAGGAAGGACATTATTGGAGCACAAATAGCATCATTCGACCATGCCATGGAAATTCCAAAGCCACGGCCAACTAATGGGTATGGTGGTATTGACCTAACTTCACTCAATAGGAATTTAAAAGCGCAGGACAACGGCAAAGAAATGAAGCTTCATATCGATTCTACCATGCTAAAACAACTGCAAATGGCTTCTGGGTTTGTGCCTGTGATAATCAATATTCGCCCAATAACGAATCTCAAGTCTTTTTTGGGGTGAGAATTCTCTGTACCTTGTTTTGGGTCATTTAATATGGTATACCTTTCTTAAATAATAGATAGGCAAATTAAAACGATCATTACTTAAAATTATGTTTAGACGAACACAAAAAATTGTTTCTATTGTCATTTTGACGGCTTTTATCAGCACTTCCATCAAATCACCTGCTTTTGCGCAGCTAGTTTCAGTTGATCCATTGCCGCTCATGCCTGCTCCTGGGGCTATGGTGCAATTAAGTCCTGAATATACGCCTGCCTATTTAAAAGGAATAGTGATCCATCCGGAAAATGCCCTTAAATTTGACTTTATTATTTATAAAGGTGACAGGAAGCTGAGCGATGCTCAAAAGAAAGTGGAATATGCCAAGCTGACTAAATATTTTCTGGCTTCACTCGCCATCCCTGATGATGATCAATGGGTCAATCTTTCGCCTTATGAAAAAGACCGCATTATTAAGGATGATTTCGGTAAAACAGAAATGGGCCGTGACCTTTTGGCCCAGGACTACATGCTCAAACAAATCACCGCTTCTCTAATATACCCTAAAGACGATTTAGGTAAGAAATTCTGGGACAGGGTTTATGCAAAAGCCCAAGAAGAATTTGGGACAAGCAATATCCCAGTCAATACCTTTAATAAGGTATGGATCATCCCGGATAATGCGCTCATCTATGAAAAAGACAGCACCGCTTATGTGATTAAGAACCATTTAAGAGTAATGTTAGAAGAAGATTATCTGTCCTTAGAAAAGCATTCAGCCATCACAAGTTTTTCCCCTCCCCTGGTGGGAGGGGTTAGGGGAGGGGGATATAATATTCATAACCCCCTTCCTAACCTTCCCCACAAGGGGGAAGGAATACATGATTTAGGTTCTCGAATCATCCGTCAAATCCTCCTTCCCGCCTTAGAACGCGAAGTCAACGAAGGCAAAAACTTCGCTCCCTTAAGGCAAGTCTACAGCGGCATGCTTCTAGCCGCCTGGTATAAACGTGCACTGAAGGAATCCTTATTAAGCAAAATTTACGCCAATAAAGCCAAGGTCAAAGGCGTTGACCAGGACCCTCGGACCAATGAAAAGATTTACCATCAATATTTAACGGCCTATAAAAAGGGTGTTTTTAATTTTATAAAAGAAGATATGGATAAATATACCAGTGAGACGATCCCAAGGAAGTATTTTTCAGGTGGGACCAGGGCATATCCAGCAAATGAGGCCGATTTCGCCCAAGTGGTGCATATTGAACATCAAATGACCAGTGAGCAAGCCATGGCAGCCCAAGATGAACTTCAACAAGATGATGATGCAACTATAGCAGTTCAAGAAGATATTCAGTCAACAGCAGAAGCGCATGTTGGGCCGTTAAGTGAAAATGTGGTGAATAAATTTGTCCATGCGTTAGATGGTAGAAGCATCGCTCAATATACAACAGGTGAAGATTTTCGTCGCATCTTAGATTCACAAGATATTATTCTTATAAATGAGGTTAGAGATGAAAATCATCTGGATCAATTGTTAAGAGCAGGTAAGACAATCTTGGCATTTCACGGAACTATGCGGGACTATTTAAAACCGGGGATCCGTTTAAGGCAATCAGCAACTATTCGGGCTCCTGAAGGTGTCGATTATAAAAATATTAATGGTTTAATTGCAAGTCACAAGACAGCTGAAGCTTTGTTGGAAAAGGCCAGGCAATTATTTGCGGAAAAAAATGGTATTGAATTTCCCTCGCGGTTAAGAGTTGCTTATTTGATTGGTAGAATTATTCCGGCCAGAGCTTATGGACATGTCCATCTGATTGCATTGAAACTTAAGAAAAATCTTCCTAAAAATAGATACGCGGTGAAGTGGGCGAACGCAAATATAGTAACTCGATTGACGATAGCATCATTGAGGCAAAAAACATTTGAACAATATGAGAAGGAAAACATGTCAAAGGCGCTTTCATATTGGGGACAAAATTGGAAGGATGAGCTTCTTGTTGATCCGGAATATGTGGACATGGTTTCTTTGAAAGTAGTGCCAAAACAATCATTTATTACCCATATAAGAGAATTGTTACAAAAACGTAAGAAATCGACATCTAACGAAGCAATGATGGCTGAAGAGATAAAGAAAGAGGTGGAACAATTACCAGGTGATATAAAAGATGTTAAAGTTGATATTAAGCAGCCACAACGGCCGGTTATTCAATTTAACGTAAATGAAAAACAGGCAAGTTCATTTGATATCTTATTAAGGCAAAAGGCTTTGCAGTCTTTCGGCAATGAGTTTTATCCCAAGGTGACTTTATCTAAGCGGATACGCAAAGACGGCAGAAGGAATGTGAGCATTGAACTTGAGCCTTTGAGATCAGATGGGCGTTATTTGATTTATAACGGTGATCAGGTTGAAAAATGGGACGTGCAGATTGATCCTAAGAGTCATGTGATGACCCTTGATGCTGCCATCAAAGAAGCTGCAGTCAAAGAATGGGAAGAAAAACTTGCCAGGTTGCATGAGACGAATCAAAAGGAAGAATTCACGCTTCTTGAGGATTTGATAATGAGGAAATTTGATACAGATTTTAGTTTTGTACCCCATGTGGTTTTTGTGAAAAATGTGGATGGCCGCTATAGGGTTAGAATCACTGTTCATCTCGATGCGATAATGCCCGTTGATGAAGTCGAAAACAGGGTTAAGCAATTGCCTGGTGTATTGGGTGATACTGTTGAGGTCAAAATTGCATCACAAGAAATTGGTTTAGAGATGCGGGCAAACTACGTTATTAAGTTTAAAACTGCATTATTTGAAGAACAGTGGGTCATGAATAAGGGGCTTACAACTCATTTGGAGTATCCTTCGCCTAATTCCCAAATGATATCCTATTCCCAACAACCAATAGATTCCCACATAAGAAAAGCAAATCTAGGTCAAAGCATTCTAAGATTATTTGGCGAGAAATTTTATCCCGATATTAGGACTGGAAAACTTTCAAAGGGTACTATGGATGTAACCATTAATCCCAGGTCTTGGACAGATTACACGCATTACGGGGTTACGAAATGGGAAGTGCAGCCTGAAATTGATAATAGGATGCGTTTTAGGGCTAGATTACAAGAAGAGTCAGTTAAGGCCTGGCAGCGTGAGGCCGATGGAAGGCCGCTAGAAGCTGTGATCATAGAACATTTTCAATCAGATTTTAAACCAGCCAATCCCGTGTACACCCTGGACAAGGACCCTGAAGGCCAGTATGTCCTTAATATCGAAACGCATTTCGATCCTGCGGCAGAATGGGAAGGGGATAATTATTTGGGAATACGACATGGGTCTTGGTCTAAATGGGGAGAACATGTCTTTGCTCTAGCAGATGGTTTTGAATATAGTGAATTTTATACCTATGATTTGAATCACAAAACACGTGAAATGAGAATTTATCATTTACCTGAAAGAATATTGCAATCTGCCCAAGGTCATGCTGAGTTAAAGGTTAGCAATGATGAGCTTATCGTAGAGAGGGCTAACAAGGTGGATATGTTGGATGGTGGCTTGGTGGTCACAACAGACACGCAAAAGATTTTGATTAAAACTGATGGGGTGTTGACGGTAAGCAGAGACAAAATGGAACTTTATGACTTCATATTAAATAGAGATCCTTTATTTTTTTATCGGATATCAAATTTTCAAAAGGAATCGCAGCTGATAATGACAAATGATCATTATTCACCAGGCATGTCATTTGATGATCAGGTATTTTTAATTTTAGACAGTGCAGAAAATTTATTAAAAGAGATTGAGAAGTCTGATCATTTTAAGAATCGAGAACAGAGTTTTGTGTTGATGTTGGGGCTGTTAAATAAATTAGAGGCTGCAGCGCGGTCATTTTATGATCTATTGGGAAATGGTCAAGAGAAGCAGAAAGGTGCAGTCTCAGATCTACATTTATTCAGCAAGTATTTCTATTGGTTGGCGGATCAGCAAGAAATCACTAAGTTCTTTTATAATAACTCTGAACAAGTTGATGCAGCGATGAAGGCGCCCAAACTTTTGAGAAATATTCTTAATTTATTGTTGTCTAAGTCTTATAAGGTAGATCAATATAACCGTACAGAATTGATAGATAGAATTTATAAATTTCTTAATTTACCCTTCAACTTGACAGATGCCCACATGGGCGATTTCGATGAGGAGGGGATTAAGTTTAATTTATCATCTCATGGATTAAGGGTGCTTTATAAGGACAGATCGATAAATATTTCCATACAAGAAAGAGATTTGCCTTCAATTAGAGGAGGTGATAAAGACAGGCAATTGGATGACATTCTGCAACGTGAATTAGGTGTCGTAGGTGCCGACTCTGCGATGAAGGGCGGTATCGACTTAAACTCCGCCCATTTAAATTTACAAATCAAACGTGACGGTAAAGGTGTGCCCTTACCAATTAACCAACAGGACCTAGAAAATATTCATATCGATGGCCTGGTTCCTGTGATCTTATTTATCCAACCCGCCACAAACCTTCCGCTGTTTGCTGAGCTTCGAAATACTGCTATGGGTAAATGAGAAATTTAGAATGACAGGTCTGTGAAGAGTGTTAAAATAAATTCATGCCTAAGTTATATATTATTGCCGGCCCTAACGGTGCGGGTAAAACAACATTTGCTAAAGAATTTTTGCCTCATTATGCGAAAAGTCCTAATTTTGTGAATGCAGATTTGATTGCTTCAGGTCTTTCGCCATTTTCTCCTTCCAATGTTAATATCAAGGCAGGAAAATTACTGCTCACTGAGATCGATAATTTTATTGCCCGTAGGGCTGATTTTGCTTTTGAAACAACGTTTGCGGGAAAAACTTATGTTAATTTAATAAAAGAAGCGAAGTTGAAAAAATATTTTATTCATATTTTCTTTTTATGGATACCTAATATGTATCTTGCTAAAGAAAGAATTAAACAAAGAGTTAGGCAAGGCGGTCATCATGTGCCTGATGTGGATGTTAAGAGACGATTGGAGAGAAGTTTAAAGAATTTTTTTGATTTATACATGCCTTTAGCAGATGCATGGGATATTTTTGATAACTCTGGGATAAAGCCTGTTCTGATTGTAAAATCAAATGAAAAAGGGCTACAGGTTCTTGATAAAGGGCTTTATCAAAATTGGATAAAAGTGGAGGGAGATCATGATTAAAAAAGGAGAAGGAGAGATTTACTCTCAAAAAGCTGAGAAGGCTATAAAGAAAGCGGTCCGTGGTGTTATTGCAGACCGTAAAATGCGTGGTGAACCGTTGATTATTTGGAAGAACGGAAAGGTAGTAAAAGTGCCAGCGAATCAATTGCGCAGACTTTAAAAAATAGTTTAAAAAATGAATACCCTTTCATTCTTTTTCTGCAGTTTATTCTGAAATTTTTAAAAGTTTCTCCGGTCTCATTTACGCAAAAGTTGACTTTTTTAAAATCCAATGATAATGTAATGCACTTTACAGAAAGGTGCATATGACTTTACAAAATCGTTGGGGAGATAATGTTGAGAAGGATGGAGGGCTTTTAGGGCCTGACGGGCAGCCGTTGGCGCCAAGCCCGCAGACCTCGAAGGACGCGGCCGCAGAAGCAAGTGAAGAGGCTGCGCCAGCCGCAGAACCGCAGTTAGATTTTTTTAATTACATCGCCAGTCTTGGTTTTCAAACCATGATTTTTTTAGGTGAGATGCCTAACCCCATTACTAATCAAGTAGAGAAGAACCTTAAACAGGCTAAGTTTTTGATCGATACCCTGATTATTTTACGCGAGAAAACCAAAGGTAATTTATCCAAAGAAGAAGATGACCTGTTAAATGGGTCCATTTATGAACTCGAGCTGCGTTTTGTGGATGCGTCCAAATGAAAAGGCTTTAGCGGCACTCTCTTGGGAGTCGAACGGTTTACTATGATTGATGAGAAGTTACTAGCTTTGCTGGCTTGTCCTGCCTGCCAGGGTGATGTTGAGCTTAAAGATGAGAAAATAATTTGTAAAAGATGTCATCGTAAATACCCTATTGTGGATGGTATCCCGGTACTTTTAGTAGATTCAGCCCAAACTTAAGAATCTAGGGATCCCTGATTTAAATTAAACGTTGCACCTAGTCCCCCATGATGAACACGCGTTTAAATAACCTTGTTGAAGATTTTTCCCGCCATAAAAACATTGACGCCCTTTTAATCACTAATGATAGTAATATCCGTTACTTGACCCAGTTTCCAGCTTCAGAATCTTGGCTTTTGGTGACAAAAACAAAGGCTTTTTATATCACCGATTCCCGGTACGTCCTGGAAGCCAGGCAGGGGCTTAAGGGTGTTACAGTCAAACAATATAGCCGTATGCCTTGTGCTACTCTTTGCGAGCTTTGCAAGAAATATAAGATCAAGCGTTTGGGTTTTGATGAACGGCATACCAGTTTTGCATTATGGAAAAAGCTTAAAGAATTTTGCCCCAGAAATCGTAAATTAGTTGCAGCTACCGGGTTGGTTGAAACTTTAAGGGAAATTAAGGATGAAGGGGAGATTGCGCAGATTAAAAATTGCCTTAAATTGCATTTCAAGGCCATTGATTATATGAAGAAAGTGGTGAAACCTGGCCTTACAGAGCGTCAAGTAGCGTTGAAATTGGAGGGCTTCGTTAAGTCACATGGTGCTGGGTTTTCATTTCCACCCATTATT
>Ga0206825_1060_pt1 | contig 23164 bp, 18 predicted proteins | sample Alteio_BWOrgCont_79_FD_152875 | JGI IMG/M metagenome (GOLD analysis project Ga0206825, IMG submission 152875) | Enriched cells from forest soil in Barre Woods Harvard Forest LTER site, Petersham, Massachusetts, United States -... | ecosystem: Environmental > Terrestrial > Soil > Temperate forest >...
GGTGACGGTGGCCCTGCTACGGCTGCCGAGTTAGGGGCGCTTTTTGATATAGCTATAGATGGCTCAGGAAATACTTACATCGCAGAAGGGTTTGTTGTGCGGAAGATAGACGCAACTGGTATAATTACAACTTTTGCAGGTAATAATACAGGGTCATATGGATATAGCGGAGACGGTGGTCCTGCTACAGCCGCATTGCTGAATGGAGCGTATGGAATTGTGTGCGATGCAACAGGGAATGTATATTTCTGTGAACAGGTTAATAATTGTGTCCGTAAGGTGAATACTTCCGGTATTATCAGCACATTTGCCGGAAGGGGAACACCACCTTTTGGTAGTGTAGGAGACGGAGGTCCAGCTACTGCTGGTTCGTTAAACAGTCCACAAGGTATAGCTATTGATGGAACTGGAAATATTTACATTGATGATAGATTGAATTATCTGGTTCGAAAAGTGACATCAGGGATTATTACGACAGTAGCAGGAAGTTATGGGATTGCTGGTTATAGCACTGATGGGACTCTTGCAACTGACGCTGCTTTAGATGTCATTTTTAATACTGCCGTTGACGGTTGTGGGGACTTATTCATTAATGAAGAGATATTTGGAATCATTCGCAAAGTAGATGCTTCCACAGGTATAATTACTACTTATGCCGGAACGCTGGATGATGTTGGATATACTGGTGATGGTGGGCTCGCGACTAATGCAACATTTAATAATGTATCAGGGCTTATAACTGATGCCTGCGGAAATCTATATATCAGTGATGCGTTAAATTCAGTTGTTCGCAAAGTAACTAACGCTCCCCCAATCACCGGACCATCTATCGTTTGTACCGGATCGTCAATAACATTAAGGGATGCAGGATATTGTCTAACTCCAGGAACATGGAGCAGCAGTAATCCAGGTAATGCATCCGTTGGTAGTTCTACTGGCGTAGTTAGCGGGTTAATGACAGGCACCGTAACGATCACTTATTCTACTTCTTGTTATACAGCAACCTACCCGGTAACAGTTAACGCACCTCCGGCAAGCATTACGGGTACAATGAACGTATGTGTTGGCGCTACAACTACATTGAATTCAACGACTTCAGGCGGGACCTGGAGCAGCCACCATCCATCTATTGCCACTGTAGGGAGCACAAGCGGCATTGTAACTGGTATTTCTTCTGGAGCATCTTTCTCTACAGACATGATTACCTATACCTATGAGGGTTGCTATACAACAGCCATAGTTACGGTAAATGAAATGCCATCAGCTATTGATTTTTTTGGCAGTAATACCATATGTGTTGAATCAGCAACCTATTTAGAAGATGGTGCCTCTGGGGGAAATTACACCAGTAGCAATTCGTCAATTGCAACGGCAGGCAGCACAAGTGGTATTGTAACAGGTGTAGAGGCTGGAACAGTAACCATCACCTATACCCTAACTGGTGACTGCTACGTTACTACTCCAATAACCGTAAATCCGCTCCCCGCTGCTATTACCGGCAGTGTTGATGTATGTGTTGGTTCATTGACTACGCTTTCTGATATGACCTCTGGAGGTACATGGATCAGCAGTAGTCCAACGACGGCTACAATCGGCTCAACAACCGGAATTGTAAATGCGTTAGTAACGGGATATACGGTTATTGCTTACACGATAACAAGTACCGGTTGCAGTTATGATATTGATTTTGAAGTTGCCCCAACCCCTACATCAATTACAGGAACCAGAAACGTATGCGGTGGTTTAACAACGTCGCTGAGCAATGGTACCAGCGGCGGTACATGGAGTAGCAGCAATTCATCTGTAGCAATTGTGGATGCTACGACCGGGCTTGTAACCGGCGAAAGTGTATTAACAGCCTCCATTGCTACCATTACTTACACAATAGGCACTTGCTCAACTTCTGCCACCGTGACCGTGGAACCTGCACCGGCAGCAATTACCGGACCTTCAACTGTATGTGTGAGTTCAACGATAACATTATCTGAAACAACGGGCTTAGGCACCTGGAGCAGCAGCAATACCGCTATCGGGTCGGTTGACGGATCAGGCGTAGTAACAGGTGTGGCGGATGGGAATGTGACTATCTCCTATACGCTCTCTAATGGCTGTTACGTAACAGAAACGGTAAATGTTGTCACTCCAACCGCGATCACAGGTACCCTATCCGTTTGCCCGGACGAAATAACAATTTTAAGCAATTCAATTACAGGAGGTACTTGGAGTAGCGGCGCTACATCAATTGCAACAGTAAACCCGACAAGCGGATATGTAACCGGCGTAGTAGCAGGCAATGCAATCATTAGCTATACATTTGGCAGTGGTTGTACCGTAACTGCAACAGTTACTGTTAACCCGCTACCGTTTGCAATAACGGGTACTACCAATGTATGTGTAGGGTCAACAACAATGTTAAGCGATGGTGGAGGCGGTACCTGGAGTACCGTTTCGTCTAACGCATCAGTTGGTTCTACAGGGGTTGTTACAGGTTTAGTTGCAGGGGATGCAACAATTACCTATACATTGCCAACGGGCTGCATAACCACTGCTACCGTGACTGTTTCAATTGCGCCATACATAGGGCTTGAAACACCGGCATGTACAGGGACGACGACCACTTTAGACGTGGCCCCACCAAGCAGCGGTACATGGAATAGTAGTGTTCCCACTGTAGGAACCATTGACGCTTCTACCGGTGTAATGAACTGCATTACCCCAGGCACTACAGTTATCAGCTTTACAATTGGCGCCTGCACTACCACACTTTCAGTAACGATTAATCAGACACCGACAATTACTCCCGTATATACTATAATCTGCGACGGCACCACAACTACTTTGACCAGTACACCGGCAGGTGGCACCTGGAGTAGTGACCACCCGTATATTGCATCAGTAGGTTCGACGGGTATTGTAACCGGTGAATCTGCGGGAGACGTGTATATTGAGTATTTGAGGTATAATTGCCCCACTTTCGCCTATGTAAGCGTCAATCCTTCGCCTACTGTTTCTGCAACTGTGGATGTGTGTTTAGGTGGAACAATTACCCTAAGCGATGGCGGAGCCAGCACTACATGGAGCAGCAGTAATCCGTCAGTCGCATCTGTCGGTTCCATTTCGGGTGTTGTTACCGGGGTGGCGTTAGGAAGCGCAACAATAACCTACATAACCGCATTGTGCGGAACTTACACCACTACCGCAACGGTAATTCCATTACCCGCTGCAATAACAGGCGCTACCATTGTATGCGCGGGAGGTACCATAACATTGAGCGATACTGATCCCGGCTCGTGGAGTACCACATCGTCAATTGCTACGGTAGGCAGCGCAACCGGCGTAGTAACCGGCGCTTCCGGTGGTCCCGGCGGCATAGCTACCATTTCTTATACAAGCTCAACAACAGGTTGCTCCACTACCTATGAGGTATCAGTTGATTACGTACCCCCGATAACCGGGGTAACTAACATCTGTGCGTATAGTGCGTCAGCGATAATCGTATCTGACGCTGAGACGGGCGGTACGTGGACCTGTACATCGTTGGTTTCTGTAACTTCCGGTGGTGTGGTCAGCAGCTTTGCAGCAGGCCCGGCTACCATAACCTACACTATGCCTGACGGTTGTGAGACCTCCGCTACACTCTCTGTAAATCCGTTGCCGGATGCGATCAGTGGCACCGGGGTATTTTGCGGTAGTTTACCTTCATCAGAGACACTGACAGACGCCACGACCGGCGGGGTATGGAGTACCACAACGGGAGGAGTGTCTGTGGGGACGGCAGGGCTTGTGACAGCTGTAAGTTATGGCCCTGCAACAATAACCTATACGGTACCGGCAACGGGCTGTTCGGAGACAATTTCCATAACGGCAAATCCTACCCCCTTTCCTATTGCCGGAATGACAGATGTATGCGTGAGCATGTCAACGCTTTTATTTGACGCAACCCCTGAGGGTACATGGGCCAGCGGCAGCCCCACCATAGCTACCGTAAGCTCATCTGGGCTCGTAACCGGCGTAGCTGACGGGACCGCAACGATCACGTATGAAATGGGTTCAACAAGCGCATCGTGTATAGCTACTCTTACGGTATCTGTAAATGGCACAACTGGCGCATGCACTCCATGTGGCGCGTTTAGCTCACCGGCTTATATGCGAATAGGCGCGTCAGGGACGATAGGCACATCTGGCGCATCTACTATTACTCCGGGTAATTATTATATCGCCAATAACGTAACCATTACGGGTACTGTTAACGTTACAGATGCTGCGATATTGGTTGGCTCCGGGGCGGTGGTATCTGTAGGCCCGACAGCATCGCTGGTACTCAACGGCAGCCACTTCTTTAACCCATGCTTTATGTGGCAGGGCTTTGAATTGGAGAGCGACGGCATTGACCACCACACCGGCAGCATAACGCTGCAAGGAGACGGCAGCGGGAACAGCACGCTTATTGAAGATGCGATAATTGGTGTGGATGTGGAGAACCCGGTAAGCGCGGGGAATTTTATAACAAGCAACAATGCCATCTTTAACCGCAATGATACGGGCATAAAGATTGCCGGATACAGCCCTACAACTACAGCCGCTACCACCTATCCCGGACTGGTAGTAGAAAGTACGGTATTTACAAGCCGCAGCAACATTGCAAGCACCCCTGCCGCCTGGCAAAACGTAGCAGCGCTGGAAACATATACAACTGTGGCAACGCCTTACACCGCTCCTTACGCAATAACCAGCTATGGCGGCGCACCCTGCTATAATGGTGGTGTAACAACAGGTATCTACCTGAATGGCATAGGCGTAAGCACCTGGCCGGATTATGGAACTGTGCGGGTGGGGCAGCCAAACCACTACACTACGCAGGTGATGAACCTCTTTGATACGCTGAACTACGGAATAAATGCGCTGAACGCAAACCTGACGGTGATAAACAGCACGTTTGCACGTATGGCTACAACAAGCGCCACGGTATCGCCATCGCCGGCAAACGGGGCTATAGGGGTTTGCGCTATTGTTAACGACGGGCACAGCTACCAGCTAAGTGTGGAGGAGGGTGTGGCACGGGGGCCTTATGCTGATATTACGTATTCGCCGGACAGCTTCTGGAACTGCCCTTATGGGGTGTATGCGCAGAACTACTATCACCTGAACGGGCTAAACGCTTTTATGATAACCACACAGCAGACCTCGACTCCGTTTGCGAGCAGTAAATTCTTTGGGTACTATGTGATGACCCCGGCGTGGGATACGATGAACCTGAGCCTGAACTCGATAGTGAACACCGCCAATGGCATAGCCGTGATGACGCCGGGCTGGACGTGGCCTACAACATACTACTCAAGCGGAAGGCCGGGACAGACAACGATAAATAATAACAACATAAGCGCAACAACGACAGGGAGCGGATTGCCTACCTACCAATATGTGGACAAGCCGATATGGGTGGATAATACCATCAGCTACCTTACGATGACGCCATTGACAGGCTTCGGTTCTCCACTACCGCCGCTGACCGCTGAACTGAATACGGACGAGAATACTATTACCGGCGCCTATAACGGCATATACATAAACGGTGTGGAGCAGGTGGCTACCAGCAACGTGAATGGTATAAACATGATACAGTACCCGACAACCACTGCGAACCCCACGCCACAGTATGGCATAAGCCATAATGCCTGCGGCGGCGATGTAACAAAGGCAAACACCATAGCCGGAACCAACTACAACAACCCAAACTGGAACGGCATACTGGAATGGGATTGCAACGAATTTAACATGGCGTGCAACGAGGTAGCCAATGTGGGCAAAGGTTTTGAATTTGACGGTACCAACCTGCAAAGCTACTGGCTCGACAATACAATGATAAACGACGGGGTAGGCATGATGCTTGGCGGCGTGATAGATACCCAACGGCTGCCCGGCACGCCGGACGGCCCAAGCATGAACCGGTGGATGAGTACGGGCGGCTTTGCCTGGGGTACCAGCGGAACGGTAACCAACTACCAGACCGAAACCCAGTATGGTGTGCTGCCGACTTCTTCGGTAATGTTTACCGGAGGAGAGCCTATGTATAATGGAACACTTTCAAGTGGATCAGCAGTATATAAATGTGGACATACATATGGATGCGATATAAGCTCAATGGTAACAAGCGGTATTGGTAACGGTCTTATTGTAGCAGGCAGTTATGCCGTTTCCTTTCCATGCCTTACTACGGCAACACATGGCGGCGGCAGCGCACGGCAGACAGCACAAAATACCATACCCTACTCGCAATGGGCAGCGCAGCATAGCTGGACAGCGCAATTTGCACTGTGGGAAATGGCGCTGCGAGATACCGCCATGAGCGATACCTCGGCATTGATAGCATCCTTTATGGCTATGGCGCGGAACAGTCGCTTTGCGCTGTTTACCGAAATAGACAGCGACCTGGCAATGTATGATACATCTGACGCGCAGGCTATACTGACCAACTTCAGCGTGGATAGCCTTGCCAATGTAGGGAATGATACAATTACCGGGGCGCAGATGGCCGATGCGACGACCGCAAACGCTATAGTGGTGAATTACCGTACTTATTACCAGATTTATATTCATTATTTGGAGGGATTAATGAGTACCGCTGATAGCGTGGAGACCGGAACATTAGCAGCGCTATGCCCTATAACTGGCGGTGGGTGCGTTTTCAAAGCAAGAGCTTTATACGATGTGGTTTATGATACTTTAGCTGTGTTTCCGAATATTTGCGCGGATACGGTGGACTTTGACAGTATAGCCGAGCGGCACAGCGCTCCGGGTATCTCTCCTGCCATAAAACAAGCTAACAATGGGCAACAATATATTTTATATCCTAACCCAAACAATGGTAACTTTGTTTTACAACAGGACGTAGCAGACCAGCAGCCTGTAATTACTGAAATATGGGATGTAACCGGTCGAAGTATTTATAAAGGAGAGTTACATTTTAATGGTGGTACAACAACACTACAGGTAGTAAATGCAGTGCCGGGGCTGTACCTAATGCAATTGATGGATAGTAAAGGTAGGATGTTCAAGTTTAAATTTACTATAGAGTGAGAATGTTAATAAGTTTAGTCGGAATGTTCACCTGTGCTTTTATACCACAAATAAAAGCACAGGTGAATTATGTACTTAATCCAAGTTTTGAGCAATATTCAAAATGTCCGCATTTCTTGGATCAAATTCAATATGCACTACATTGGGCACCAATAGATTCAACAGGCAATCCAGATAGTTTACTTACTCAACCTTTATGTGCGCCTGATTATTGTAATACTTGTGCAATATCTGGTGATGTGAGTGTGCCTCTAAGCACTACATTCTTTCAATATCCGCGTACTGGAAATGGAATGGTTCAAATTAGAGTATTACTTAATCCTGCTGGTCCTATTGGACTGCCCGATGTAAGAGACTATTTGCAAGGCACGTTATATAAACCATTAACAGCAGGTAAGAATTATTGCGTTACTTTTTATGTTAATTTAGCTGAAATATCATCGTATGCTATTGATAAAATAGGAGCCTACATAGATGATGGATCTATAGATATAGGTCAGGATAGCGCAGGTTGTGCTAATCCACAAACAGCATACACGCCACAAATATATGCGCCTGCAATAATTAACGATACTATGGATTGGGTGCAGGTGCAGGGGCTGTTTACCGCAAGTGGAACAGAGACATTTATTACCATTGGTAATTTTTTTGATTTTTCACATACAGATAAAATAGCTGTTGATTATTGGCCGGATTCATATGAAGGTGTAACTTTTTATCTTATAGACGATGTAAGCGTAGTAGAAACCGGTACTTCACCAAATGCCGGGCCGGATGCGTATGTGTCTCCGGGTAGCGATAGCGCAACCATAGGCAGCAGCGAAGAAGGGCTGCCGCTAACATGGTTCGTGTATGGCAGCCTTGTACCCATAGGGCATACCGGGAGCCTAAAGGTACACCCGGATACTACTACTACCTATGTGCTGAGTATGGACCTATGCGATGGGGTTACTTTTGATACGGTGACGGTGTGGGTGGCCCCCACTAAAGTGGGGAATGTGCAAATGAGCCAATGTGAAAATGTGAAAATTTGGCCTAATCCTGTTCATAATGAACTGACAGTTATTAATGGGGCTAATTCTGATTTGAAAATATTAAACTTGTTAGGTCAGCAGCTTTATGAGGCTTCGGTCAATTCTAATAAAGATGTACTTAATGTCGGGCAATTAATTCCGGGGGTGTATGTGGTTCAAATCACAGCGCCTGATGGGAATAAAAAATGTATGCAGTTAGTGAAAGAGTGAGGTACGTAACATAATAAGCTCCCTTTAGGGCGGGGGGTTACTATTACCGGCGCACAAATGGCCGATGCTACAACCGCAGACGCCATAGTGGTGAACTACCGGACGTACTACCAGATTTATATTCACTACTTAGAGGGATTAATGAGTAGCAGTGATAGCGTGGAGACAGGAACATTGGCCGCGCTATGCCCGATAACGGGTGGTGGGTGCGTGTTTAAGGCACGGGCGTTGTTTGATGTTATTTATGACACGCTGGCGGTGTTCCCGAATATTTGCCCGGATACCGTGATTTACGACAGTATAGCGGAACGGCATAGTAACCCCTCCCCGGCCCTCCCCCAAGGGGAGGGAGGTGTAACGCAAGCTACGGGCGGGCAACAATACATTTTGTTTCCCAATCCAAATAATGGTAACTTTATGTTGCAGCAGGGAGTTGCTGACTACAAGCCTGTGCTTGTGGAAATATCGGATGTTGTAGGAAGAAGCATTTTAAAGCAAACACTTGAGTTTACAGATGCAACCTCAAGTTTTCAAGTAAGAAATGTTATGCCGGGGTTGTATATACTGCAATTGACCGACAGTGAAGGACGAATGTTTAAGTTCAAATTTGTAGTGGAGTGAAGCAAATAGTTTTTATATTTTTATTCACCTGTGCCTGCTTAAGAATACAGGCACAGGTGAATTATGTTTTGAACCCAAGCCTTGAGCAATATGATACATGCCCAACAAACTTAGATCAGATTAGATATGCCAATTATTGGAACTGTATTGATACAGACTGCACCTATACAACTACCGACACTAATTGTGCGTGTATGCCTGAGTATTGCAATATTTGCAGTACAAATTCATGTTGTAGCATACCATATAGTGAATCCTACAATCAATATCCGCATACCGGTGATGGTATGGCACAGGTTGTGATGTACTTTGATAATAGCTTTTCTTTTCCAAACGAAAGAGATTATTTACAAGGAAGGTTTAGCAAGCCACTTACAGCAGGCAAGGATTATTGTGTGACTTTTTATGTAAGTTTTGGAGGAACCACAACCTCATTTCCTTCTGCTTATGCGGTTGATCATATAGGTGCTTACTTAGATGATGGCTCAATAGACGCAGATACCATAGGTTGTGGTATGCCGCACCCTTCAATCATCCCACAAGTATATACAAGCTCTATTATTACTGATGATACGGGCTGGACAATGATACAAGGCTTTATTACAGCTACCGGGACGGAAAGATTCATCACCATAGGTAATTTTTTTGATAATGCACATACTGATATAATCAAATATGGGGGGGGGTTTTCGGTATATCTCGTTGACGATGTAAGCGTAGTAGAAACCGGCACCAAACCGGATGCGGGGCCGGATGCGTATGTGTCTCCGGGCAGCGATAGCGCAACCATAGGCAGCAGCGAAGAAGGGTTGCCGCTAACGTGGTTCGTGTATGGCAGCCTTGTACCCATAGGGCATACAGGTAGCCTAAAGGTACACCCGGATACTACCACTACGTATGTGCTAAGTATGGACATTTGTGATGGGGTTACTTTTGATACGGTGACGGTGTGGGTGGCACCGGCGGGGGTAAAGCCCCTGACCCCTAAAGGGGAACCTGCTATTTGGCCAAATCCGGCGAAGGGTCAGCTAACGGTTAGTAATGCGGCTGGGAATTATCTTGTGATTTATGATGTGGTGGGTAGGGAGGTTTATAAAACTACAATCATTTCCAATAAAGATGTACTCAATATAGAGCAATTAACTCCGGATGTGTATGTGGTGCAGGTCATAGCACCTGATGGGAGTAAGAGGTGTATGCAATTGGTGAAGCAGTGATGGTGCGTAACATGATAAGCTCCCTTTAGGGCGGGGGGTTACCATTACCGGCGCACAAATGGCCGATGCTACTACCGCAGACGCCATAGTGGTGAACTACAGAACGTACTACCAGATGTACCTGCACTACTTAGAAAATGTGATGAGCAGCGCTGATAGTGCAGAGGTAACCACTTTAGCCAATCTATGCCCGATAACCGGCGGCAAATGCGTATATCAGGCAAGAGCGCTGTACGATATGATTTATGATACGCTGGTATTCTTCCCGAATAATTGCCCGGACACCGTAGTATTTGACAGTATTGCGGAACGGCATAGCGCTCCACCATTACCCAAAGGAGATACCGCAACAAATGGAAATCAGCAATACACGCTATATCCTAACCCAAATAATGGTAACTTTGTTCTGCAGCAAAACATAGCGGATCAGCAGCCAGTGATTTCAGAGATATGGGATGTTACAGGTCGTAGTATTTATAAGGGTGATTTGCACTTTGAAACAAGGACAACAACTTTGCAAATGGTAAATGAAATGCCAGGCTTGTATTTGTTGCAATTAACTGATAGCAAAGGACGAATGTTTAAGCTTAAATTTGTTGTGGAGTGAGGCGATTTATTTTTATGATGGGAGTTTTTATCTGTGCCTTTACTCAAGTAAAGGCACAGATAAATTATGTTTTAAACCCAAGTTTTGAACAATACTCACAATGCCCTTGGGAAGGGGATCAAATCAGGCTTGCAGATTACTGGAGCCCAATTGATACTACTATTTCTGACCCCCTTTGCTCGCCGGAATATTGCAATGTTTGTGCCGGTTCAAATATTTATACAGGTATTCCAATGAGCGGTAGTTATAATAACTACCCACATACTGGTAATGGAATGGCGCAAAATGAAATGTATTTTGATGATGGGTATTCCCCGGAGCCTTATCAGCGGGATTATACACAAGGCAGGTTGTACAAACCATTAACCGCAGGGAAATTCTATTGCGTTACGTTTTACGTGGCACTCGAACAATTATCCCAATATGCTATCAATCACATTGGAGCATACTTGGATGATGGGAGCATAGATGCCGGACAAGACAGTGCAGGCTGTGCTGCACCACAAACGGCTTATACACCGCAGATAGTGGAAAGTTCGATCATCAATGATACGGCATGGACAATGGTGCAAGGTGGGTTTACTGCATCCGGCACAGAAACTTTCATCACCATTGGAAATTTTTATGACATCCATCATACGGATACTATACGAGTTGATGCTTGGATGAGCAATAATTTTTCATGGTATCTCATAGACGATGTAAGCGTAATAGAAATTGGCGCCAAACCTGATGCCGGGCCAGATGCGTATGTTTCTCCTGGCAGTGATAGCGCAACCATAGGTAGCAGTGAATTAGGGTTACCACTAACTTGGTTTGTGCTTGGCAGCCTTGTACCCATAGGCAATACTGGGAGAATAAAAGTACACCCTGATACCACTACTACATACGTGCTAAGTTTGGACATTTGTGATGGGGGGACGACTGATACAGTAACGGTGTGGGTTGCTCCGGCAGGAGTAAACAATGTTCAAATCCAATTTGCCAACGTTCAAATATTTCCAAACCCTACAACTGGTGATTTTTCAATAGAACATGCAAAAGGATTGCAGCTTACTATCTATGATGTACTCGGCAAAGAAGTTTTTACCGCTGCTATCGCTTCTGATAAACAGTACATCAACATAAACGATTTGCCCGGCGGTGTGTATTCAGGTCAAATTATGGATACTAAAACAAGTGCGCGGGTGGTAAAGAAAATAATAAAGGAATAATCAACACTCACAATAAAACAAAAACTGTATGAAAAATCAACTTTTAAGAAACTTGAAATGCTCTTTTGGAATAGGCATTCTATTCCTTTTCTCAATGCCTGCATATGCGCAAAGCAGCAGCAACGATGCAACAAATAAACCGGATTTGGCAAACTATACCGTTCATCGGGGAACCGATGAAGTATGGACGCCGACAAATAACCCTGTGTATAAAGCTAATGGCTCTAAGGAACCCGTGTTAACTATAAGCGTCAGCAACATTATTATTCCACCCGGCGCATCACTCACCATTTCCGGCATGACTATAAAAATGGCAACTGATAGCCATGTGGACGTTTACAATTCTCTTACATCAAACCAAAAGGGAAAGCTCACTGTACTAAATTCAACTATCACCCGGCAAAACAATTCAGGATCGTGGGGAGGCATACGGGTTTGGGGAAATACAAGTTCGCTTGATTCAACGGCACTTTCACAGCAAGGCTTGGTTACGATATTAAACAGCACTATTTCCTACGCAGAAACAGCAGTTAGCGAACTACCGTATTCAATGGATAGTAAGCACGTTCCCTCTATTCAAAAAAAATATTCACACAACGCTGCAACATATTAAAATGGTGAATGAATAACCTCATTTTATCTTTAGTAAACAAACAAGTTCTAACTTAACCAAGCACCAACCAATACCTTTAATAGAGCGACCCGCCGTATTTCAGGCGGGTCGCTTCCGGTCATTGAAGTACCTTGCTTCGCTGCCGTTTCCAGGGGGAAACCGTTTCGCTTCCGTACTTCTCCCGTATCTCGTCAAGGGTTTTCTTGCCGCCTTTGGTCTTGTATTCCTCTGCCCGGTAGTACCATGCCACTTTCTTGTGTGCGAAGAATAACCCTGCCTCCTTTAGCTGCTGTTTGACTGGTCTGGTATTGCCCGTAACCCATATCCACATACCGACAATCTCAATAATGATCCCCGGCAGGTTAATTATCTTCTCTATGACCTGCCTGTATTCCTCCGACATACGCATCTGGTCGCTTGTTTCTTCGTCTGTCAGGTTCTCGCCTTTCAGGATTTTGGCACACGCAAATGAATACTCCGTGTTTATCTCCTGCATGGTGGCGGTGTCTCCGCCGCAGTCGGGGTGGTGCTGTTTCGCCAATACCTTGTATCTGGCTTTTACTTCTTCTATCGTCTTACAGTCTTTAAAGTATCTCATGGTCAGTTGTTTTAGATTAAGTGAGAAAAAAAGAGTTCTATTGCTGCGGCAAACTTCTTGTTCCTGGGCGTGTGTATCTGCCGGTACTGGTCTAAGCAATGCGCCATGAACATGGCGTGATTACCTGTAAAAAGCTGTTCTGAAAAGAAGCTGCCGTTTGCCTCAAACTGTGCACCGTACCTGTATATCTTATCGGCGGTATCGCCGGCAAACCGGAGCCAAAACTTAGAATTGAAAAATTCGTTTTGCCAATCGTGCGGGTACATCGCCTGCTGTTCCCGTACTATGACCGCTGTATTTCTTGCAAACCGGAGAAAGGCGGGCATTTCGTTTCTGAATAGCGCATGGAGCAGCTTTGCCCGTTCCACGCTGTTTAATTGTTCTAATGATCCCATACATTTTCGTTTAGCTGATTGTTAGTTTTTGTTTTGTAAATCCGTGTTCCTTTGCCCCCGATATGGGCTGCCATGTACCCGTTGCTGCCTATGATGGTCTGTATGAGGTTCTGGGCTTGCCTTGCATCCGCTGCGTCCTGTGCGCTCATATTGAACGGGTAGAGACGCTCGAAGTGGATGAGGCACTTTGCCAGTTCTGCAATGGCCTGTCTTTCTGTTCTGTCTGTTAGTACGCTCATAGCTTGTTGTTTAAAATGGTAAATCGTCTATGGTTTCGGGATTTCCTGCCGGGGCTACTGGTTGCCCGCTGGCTGCCTGTTTCGGTGCTGCGGTATTCTGCTGCGCTGCCCCGTTCTTCTTCGGCATGAACAGTATCTTTATACTGTTCGCATGACAGGCAAGGTTTGCATGGTGGTTGCCGTCCTTGCCCTTGTACTCATTGAGGTACACCCATCCGGTAACGGTTACGATGCCTCCCTTTAGCAGGCTGTCCGCAATCTTGGTCGTCAGCCAATATGAACAATTGTAGAACTCCTTGAGTTCTTTCGGCTCGCCGTTCTTCGGCTTGTAGTAGTCATTAATCGCTATGGTGAATGCCACTAACTGCCTGTTGTCCATTGTCTTTCTTACTTCCGCGTCTGCGGTCAATCTTCCTGTGAGTTCCATACGTCTTGATTTTTATGTTTAACAATTTGGTTACGAATTAGTGAGCGAATAGGGTGTAGCGATTGGCTACCCGTTTCGGTACAGGGTTGTTCCGGTTAAGTTTGCGCGTGAGGTGCAGGATGGTTACATCCTCGTTTGAAAATATCGCCCATGCCGCAATCAATGCTTTGGAGCGGGTGTTTCGCCTGCGCTTCTGTATGTCCCATGAGATGCGCATGAGGCGGGACTTGTTGAGCATTTTCTGTTCCATATATGTAGCTATTGTTTGGTTACTCGTTACGGGAAAGCCTAATGCGGCTTAAATTTTCTCATTTGCCTTTGATAAGCCACAACAATGACGGACGGGGTGAGCAGGCAAGGTTTTTGGAAAAAGAATACGAGCGCAACAGACTACCGAAAGGGCAAAAGTTGTTGGCGTCTGGAGATTGTTTTTTCACAACCCGCTATGACCTTGCAGGCTCAAACCGTCCGGGCATATCTTTGCTGTGGCAAAGGCCAAATGACATCGGACAGAAAGAAAGGCAAATGGGAATATAAAATTGATTTTGTATAATTGCAGGCAAGTACCTTTTTAAATATCAATTCACAATCTAACTTTGAAGCATGGAACCAATCAAACTGGATTATGCCGAAATAAAAATTGCAGCAAAAATATTAAGAGCAATTAATCACAAAGATGTGCGCCAAAAGATGCTTAAAGTGATTGAAGAAAACAAAAGCATCGGTGTTACCGACCTTTACGTAAAGCTGCGCCTGGAACAATCCGTAGCCTCCCAGCATCTGGCGATCCTGCGCCTGGCGCACATTGTCAAAACTAAGCGAGATGGAAAAAACATCCATTATTCATTGAACCATGACCGAATTGAGACAATTGCCAAATTGGTCGAGACCATGAATGAACCCGAAGAAAATTGAAAAACACTCTGGCAAGAAAGAATTGCCCTGCGCTACACGTCGGCATGATACCGGAAATACAAGAAAATACTGACTACATAATTAAGCAGGGTTATAACAAACACCGTCCAAAAGATAGCAAGTCTCCAACCTCTTTTCATGCCTGCAAGATATGTATAAACACTACTGCCGCATACCGTTTTTAAACGGTATTTAATGAAAGTACCTGCGCTAAAAAACACAAGAAAAAACTACCTTAAAAGGGAGTGCGGAGGAAAAGGTAAAGTGTGGGTGGGCAGAAAGTGATTGCAATTTTTCATTGCGATCACTGTGCGGCGAGCAGAAGCGAATGCCGACCTCAGCCTTTTGCACAGCAACTGCATTTTTGCAGTGTGCAAAAGTGGCTCCGCTTGCGGGTCTGGCGTAGCCTTTTGCCGGGTGTGCTTTGTGTGAGTGCCTGCAAAAGATATGACAGACCCGCAACTGAGGTCGGCGCGCAGGCTCGCACTAACGAGGGCAGCGGGTGGACTTTTGCCTGCTGACACAATTTAGAAAGAAGCGTTCTTGTGCGGCTGGCTTGCGCGTGAAGCATGGCGGTTTTTTACGGGTGGCGTAGTGCGTTGCAAAAAATGCCAAGCTGCATGGGGAGAACGTCTTTTCTAAATGAGGAAAGCTGGCACAAGGACACAGTAGCTGCCGTGAGATTTCTTTTGTGAGCGCACAATTGTGTGCTATACCGCGATAGCGCCCGCAGGGCAAACAGTCTTTTTTCACTTCCTTTGAAAAATAAACGAGACAGTAAAAATGGCTGTTTGGTGTGGCGCAGAATTTGCAGAGCGAAAGAAATATCACTCCTATTTACCGGCGGGTGGGCTTGTGCGGTGAGCTGGTCTGCAAATATAGCGGAGCGGAATTTGCAGTAAATTGATTAATGCGAAGCATACCTTTAGATTCTTTTTTAAAATTGTATTTTCTAAAATGCTTTTCCCTATGTTATTTGATAAGTATGATTTACAAGGAGATAAGTAATATTATTGTCGTTTCTTTTTATAAATTGCATTTTAAATAGTTTCTGCTATGGAGGTATTAGGTAGCTTGATCAAGTTAAGATCCAATAATTCTTTACCGCTCCCGTGGTGGCATAGAGCACCATTGGGCTTCATACATGGCACTACTATTCACATGGCTCTGGTCAAGAATAAGAGTCGTCAAGAACCAACAGTTGATTTAATATTATCAGTTTTAGATCCAACAAAATGGAAATATGTAATAAGAGTGGATGTCTGGGGAAATGATAGACCTGGCTTTATCTCAAAGGTATATGATTCTGTATTCCCATTAAATATTGCTATCACGGAAACTGTTACTCTTGAGACAGGCGAGAAGCATCATATCACCTTGATTTGTGAACCCAAAGACAATGCAGCAATTAAGGGAATGCAACCATTAGAATATATAGAAAGAGAACGTAAACGAATAACTGACAAACTTGCTTTATACCCAGGCATATTTGCTCCGAAAATAAAACAATTTTTTGAAGAGAGTTTAGATGAAGTTTGGCATAAAAGGGTAGTTGTTGAACACGGTTGGATACAAAATTCTGATTGGCTTAAAAAGCTAAATGATTTATACCCAGACATTAATCAAAAAATTGACTTAACAATGGCTGTCGTTTCTGCCGATACGACTAAAAGACTAATGAGGTACATTTTTCCGTATAAAGGTGCTATATTGATAAATGTGCAACATGCTGATGAACCAGGCGTTTTACGAGATATTACAAAGGCACTCCGAAAATCTAACTTAAATATACTTTCATCTTTCTTACGTAGAGGCGGTGTGCCCTATGGCGACGCTGAATTCGTGGCTGTTTGTGAATCATCTGAAAGAAAATCACAGAAAGATTTTGAATTTCAAATCCGAGATGAAATTAAATCGCTTCCGCCAGAACATCGCACAGACCTTAAAAAAATAAGTGACGGACTTCCGATAACAAAATCAATGATTCACCCACGGCATCCTGATGATTTTATCATCACAATACCAGAAGAGATTTCCTATGGCCTTAAAAAATATAAGAATAAAATCCATGATGGGAAAATTCCAATCTTTATTTCAAAACGATTTATAAATGATGACGATCGCCTTCAAAAGATATCACAGACTATATGTTCAACATTAGAACAAGAAGACTATTGCCCTATAATCGCCGTTCCAGAATCTACTAAGTCTTCGTCCTCACGCGAACAAATTTATACCCCAATGTGGTATTGTCATGCCGTAATTGTTATTGTGGCTTCGACAGATCAGGGCCGGGCATTCGGCTTAAATCAGGCCCATGAAGTCGGTTTTTTTGAAGGTCAGAACAAGCCTGTTCTTTATTTGGTTCAAGATAAAAATAAAGGCGATATATATGGTAAATTTTCAAACGCCAATGATCACATCAAACTCACCTTTCCCGATGATGAAAGAGCCTTTAACCCTGAATATTCTGATTCGATTTCACAAATTATTTTGAGATGGTTAAAAGGTATAAAATTAGACCTTACTTGGTAAGGTCTAATGTGGCATTTTGCCTTCTTTGAAGTCTTCGTATGAGATCGCATTGCCGATTGCCCCTGTGTAAGTGCCTATATAAGCACCAGCCGACAAGTAAACCTCGGTGATTTTCGGTTTCTCTTTTCGTTTTGTGAAAGGAGTGAATTTCATTATTTGGTTACCGGTACCCTCGCAATCAATGCATACTACTGCTGTCCCTGGCACCTCAGATAATCCAACATAAAGTCCAGTTCCATCACAAGATGGGCATTGGACTTTTAACGTTTTAACATTCATGGTATTTTGAACTTACATTTGAGCTAATTCATGAAAATTATGCCATAAACAGATCTAAGTAAAAATATTGAAATTTTATAAAAACATGTTCTGGTTGGGACAAAAGTAGTAATTTCAAACCCCGCAATAGAAAGATAAAAAGAGCCTTCAATAATAAAGCTCTTTTTGATTAATCAAATCATTTATTTTCTGCACAACAATATCCATAAATATATATCGCTCATTCCCCGAAGTCCAAACGGTATCAAAGATTTTAAACCGTTTCAGGTTGAACTATGCGGCTAATTCAATCTCGAATTTGTCGTAGTATCCACTGTAGATTTCAGATAATGCGTTTCGCAAATCGCTTTTTAAATCCTTGCTGCATGACTGGAATTTGCTTTTTATGCAGTTGCCCTTTTCAATTGATTCTCTATTAAAATCCTTACTGAAAGAAAGTAGCTCTTTGCATTTATTGCTTTGGTCTGATGAAACTGCTGCGATGTGTAGTTTGGCTATGTGTATATCAAAAACTGCTTTCAAACATTCGGTGTACTCTTTAATCGAATTTTCCATTTGCACAAAATCGTTTGCAAATATACGAAACTTCAATAACAAATCAATAACAATAAACGATCAATACAGTAAATTAACTTTTCAAATGAAGGGCATTACCGAGTCGGCCTCTATATTAAAAAGAGCCTCCTTTTATGAAAGCTCCTTGTGATTAATCAAGTCGTTAATTTTCCGCACCGTAATTTCCGCAGGCGTATATTTCTCATTCTCCCAGGTCCAAACAGTTGCCTCTGAAACATCAAGCAAATCCCCAAATTGCTCCAAAGTAAGCCCATGCACATTTCGGTATTTCCGTATCCGCTCGGGCAAAGTTACCGGCTCCGGGAAAGGATAGTACCCGAAGAAAGCAATGATGCCTTTCATGTGTGTTGCCTCTGGAATAAATTTATCTTGTTCCCATGCTGTGAAAGTGGATATAGCAACTCCGATCTGCTTCGCAACCGCCACTTTTGTTAGTTTCCGATCAAGCCGTACCTTTAGCAAATGTTCGCCTACGGTCTTTGGCTCGTGCGGATAGTCTTTAGGCCGCCTGAACAGGGTTTTATTCAGGGTGGAAAAAGGCAACGCGGTGTAAAGGCCGGGGCTATTGACTAAAAAAAGTGCAATTTGTCAAACACCCTTAAATTTTTATTTGCCAATGAACCGTTTGCAATTAGTTGAAAATATCTTTAAGAAAAAGTCTCTGCTGTGCGTGGGGCTGGATACTGATCTGGGAAAAATCCCCAGGCATTTATTATCAGAAGAAGACCCTGTTTTTGCTTTTAATAAAGCCATTATTGACGCTACAAAAGACTATGCTGTAGGCTATAAAATAAACACTGCTTTTTATGAGGCGCAAGGCATAAAAGGGTGGGTGAGCATGGAGAAAACGGTGAACTATATACCCAAAGATATTTTCACGATAGCAGACGCCAAGCGGGGCGATATAGGCAATACATCGGAGCAATATGCCCGTACCTTTTTCCAGACTTATCCGTTCGATAGCATTACCGTTGCTCCATACATGGGCGAGGACAGTGTGAAACCTTTTTTGCAATTTGAGGGCAAATGGGCGATAGTGCTTGGGCTTACCTCCAACGCAGGCAGCGCCGACTTCCAGTTGCAGCAATGCGGAAATGAACTGCTGTACCAAAGAGTATTACGCACTGTGGCAACATGGGGTACGCCGGAGAATATTATGTTTGTAATAGGCGCAACCCGCAAAGAACAGCTACAGGAAGTAAGGGCATTGCTGCCGGAGCATTTTTTCCTTGTGCCGGGCGTAGGCGCGCAGGGCGGCGATGTGGATACGGTTTGCCGTAACGCCATGAACAAAGACGGTGGTGTGCTGATAAATGTTTCGCGTGGTATTATATATGCAAGCAGCGGTGATGATTTCGCGGAAAGGGCAAATGAGGAGGCCGGGAAATACCAGAAGGGGATGGAGCAGTATTTTCATTAATCAGAGGAATTTGTAAAGCATTTTTTATGAGGTACATATTTTTTGTAAACCTGTTTTTTATCTTCCTGACTTCTTGCTCATCAACTGTAAAAACAAATTTTGAAGATGCTGCCAAAAAAATAAGAATAATTGAATTGCCTTTTTCTGATACTTGCGGAAAAGACCTGAAATGTTTTGATGATAGTACATTGTTTAAATACCTGCCTAATGCTTGTATAGATTCATATAAACTCGCCGTTGCCGGGAAAATAACAGGAAATGAGAAATTCACAGCATTATTACTTGCAGATACTTATGGCGATTATCAAATGCACTATATTGCTACTTTTACACACAAAGGCGAACTTATTGCTAAATTTGAGTTATTCAAGATAGGCTGTTCAGCAGATGAAGACTATTTTGGAGCGGCAGAATACACCATTACAAAGAATCTTTTAGTTTATTTAAAAGATTCAACTGCAAATTATAAAAGGGATAGCAGTGGTAATATTATTAATGAATCTATCGTTTCTAAATCACATAATTATACATTCAAGATTAGCAATGAGGGGTCTATCGTAAAAAAAGAATAGTTGAAATTGTAAGAAAGAATGGTTTTCAAACTTTATACTATAAACGGTATAGATCAGTTCATTATTAACGCTTTGATTTAGCGACATAGCAATCTTCAACTTGTCATGGTTCGGCGCGGCTCACCATGACAGGAATACTATTTAGCCATGCGAGTTAACGCACTAATTTATACTGTGCGAAGTGTATCGTAACAGACTTTAGACTTACTACTTTAGACTTTAGACTTTAGACTAAAAAAATGAACGAAGCCCTTTTCCAATTTATCTGGCAGTATAGCCTGTATCAGCCAACAGCCCTGAAAACCGCTGCCGGCGAGGCGCTTACTATTATTCATCCTGGTAAGCTGAACAGGGACGCCGGGCCTGATTTCCTGGAAGGAAAAATAAAGATCGGGAATACAATACTTGTTGGAAACATAGAGCTGCACCTGCGCAGCAGCGACTGGAACAGGCATGGCCACCAGCACGACTTGGCTTATAAGAATCTGGCGCTGCATGTGGTATATGAAAATGACGCGCCCAATGTAGCAGGCAACACACCTGTTGTGGAACTGTACAAGCATATTCCACCGCACATTATTACACAGTATGCAAGGCTGATGCAGGCGCCGCAAAAGCTGCCTTGTGCCGGGCAGCATGAAAGTATAAGGCACATCACCAAAGAAGGATGGTTGAGCAGGCTGCTGGCAGAGCGCTGGGAACAGAAACTTGGCGACTGGAATGTATTGCTGGAAAACTCCGCAGAAGACTGGCGCAACCTGCTCTACTGGCGCACTGCGGCTAATTTCGGGTTTAAGACCAATGCCACGCCGTTCCTGATGCTGGCACAGTCGCTGCCGCTGAATATCCCGGCAAAGCACAGGGAAAGCCCGATGCAGATAGAAGCCCTGCTTTTCGGGCAGGCGGGTATGCTGCAGGATGATTTTAAAGACGACTATCCCAGGGAGTTGCAAAGAGAATATGACTACCTGCGCAAGAAATATAAACTGAAACCAATTACCGCCCATTTGTGGAAGTTCCTGCGGATGCGGCCTGCCAATTTCCCTACGATAAGGATAGCTCAGTTTGCCGACCTGCTGCATAAGTCGGTGCATTTGTTTTCGCAGATCATAGAGACACATTCGGTGAAAGAAATAGAGCCATTGCTGGAGGTAACAGCAAGCGAATATTGGGACACTCATTTCCAGTTTGATGTTGCCCAAAAACAAGCTACAAAAAAGTCTTTGGGAAAAACATCGGTGGAGAATATCATTATCAATACCATTGCGCCCATACAGTTCCTCTATGCTGCCCGGCAAGATACCCATGTACTGCAGGAACGCGCACTGCAACTGCTGGAAACAGTACCCGCCGAAAAGAACAACATAACCCGCCTGTGGGAAGAAAACGGCTGGAAAGCAGCCAATGCCGCGCAATCGCAATCCTTATTGCAGCTATACAATAATTATTGCAGTTCCAAACGGTGCCTGGAATGCACAATTGGGTTGAATATTATTAAAGGTGGGTAAATGATAGATATTTTATTATCTTTGATTATGTATAACCAATAAACCATGAGGATATTTATATTCTTTCTACTCATTTTCTTGTACCCATACACATCTTCTGCGCAAACAGGATGGCAATGGGGTATAAATAGTACGCATGGAATTATTGAATCCTGGCCTATTGCTACAGACCTATCCGGGAATATTATAGGCGCAGGATATTTTTATACGCATAGTGCAGGATATGATACTGCATTTTTTGGCAGCATTCCCGTAAATGATTCTGGAGGTGGAAGGCCTCTTTTTATTGCAAAATCAGATTCTTTGGGCAATTACCAATGGGTAGTATCTACGTACAATGGTAATTGCGAAGTAGAACCAATAAAAATGGTAACCGATGCAGCCGGAAATATTTATCTTTTGGGGATGACAGTAGAGCTATCGTTTTATTCTCAATTTTCTATTGGTTCGTTTACATTGACTGATACTGCAGGTTTTGCCGGACAATATTTTTTCCTTTTAAAGTTATCACCAACCGGTGCTGTGCTTTTCGCAAAAAAAATTGCACCTGGCTATTCAAATTTTGAGAATGGAGGAATAGGTGTTGATGATTCAGGAAATGTATTTGTTTCAGAAAGTATAATGTCTGGGATATTCATTATTGGGAGTGACACTCTTAATAATAGCGATGGTAACCATGGTGGGTTTATTGTTAAATATGATCCTTTAGGAAATCCTGTCTGGGCAAAAAGTACAGGAGCAAATTATCATGGAACAATTTCTGTTACACGGCGGGGCAATATTTTTTTAACCGGACAATTTCTCGACTCCTTGATTATTGGGGGCGACACGCTTAGGGGGACTGGTAATTTTATAGCTAAAATGAATACAACCGGGAGCTTGGTTTGGGGAGAGAATATTGATGTAAACGCATATTCCGTTGCAATAGCATGTGACCAATTTGATAACGCATATGTATCTGGAGGTTTGGAAAATTCAGCCATTTTCGGGCATGATACTTTAAATTTCGTTGGGAGTGGCCAGAGTATATTTATTGCGAAATATGATTCTTTGGGAAATGTTTTATGGGGTCGTTCTGCTAATGGAACAAGTGAGATTTTTGCCTGG
>Ga0206825_1064_pt1 | contig 23032 bp, 15 predicted proteins | sample Alteio_BWOrgCont_79_FD_152875 | JGI IMG/M metagenome (GOLD analysis project Ga0206825, IMG submission 152875) | Enriched cells from forest soil in Barre Woods Harvard Forest LTER site, Petersham, Massachusetts, United States -... | ecosystem: Environmental > Terrestrial > Soil > Temperate forest >...
AAGAAATGATGAAGATTCTTCTTAAGGGTAGCGACATAGATCAGGATGTGTTAATAAGTTTTCGCAGGCTAATGGTTTGGATCGAGCAAAATGGAATTTCTGCTGATGATCGAGTAAGGGAAGAGATTATAAAATTTAATAATCCTTTGGTATGGGTGCAGGCTGAAAAGTTATTTGAGATGGAAGATTTAAAGGCAAGAGAATGGTCAGGATCATTAGCAACAGACCTTTTAGAAAGGGAGAAAAAAGAATTAGAAGTCATGGAACAAGCATTCAATCCATCAACAAGAAAGTTTTCAATCGAGAGGATCATGGAAGCTCTTTTTGGACAGGACTGGAATAGCAGAGGTTGGCTATTTCCGCCACGTCGTGCTTTAAGTGAAAAATTTCAAAAAGCAGGTCTGGACATAACAATTACGCAAGACCTATCAGGTGCTCTGCAGGTTGAAGGCGAAGATGCTGATCTTGTAGATGCCGCAATGGGAACATTCCCAAGCCAATTAGATAAGAAGAACAAGGCGATGTCAGGAGATGAGATCCAGGTTAATAATGATGTGGAATATTGGATCCAATCTTTTCAACCTTTTTTTGATAAACATTATGCTGATATTAATGATTTAGATAAAGATTTTGAGTCAATACTTTGGTATATGTTGCGCGGCGATCCTGAAGATATACGGGAACATGTTTCAAACTTCAATTATCCTCTTTTTCATCCAGATGATCCCAATATGTTTATTGAATTTGGGCGGCGTTTCCGTGAGGAATGGAAGAAGCACGGTTTTTATGATCAGTTTGGTTCTGCCAATCAATATTTGGCCCGTGCCATGAGAGGGTTTTGGCCGTCAGAAGAATTGTTTAATAAAGATTCAGAAAAATTGAACAATATGATCACAACTTCTAAAGAAGAAATTTTGCAGGAATTAATGGGGCGCTGGCAAGAGGTTTATACAGTTTTGCATTTGAGGCTTTTTGGACCACATGTGGAAAAATTTAGTACAACAGACGGATTTCCTGATAGTGATTCAATTGTAAAAAATACTCGAAAATATATTCAATTGTTATTGTCTTGGGACAATAAGGATGAATGGAACGAAAAGCCGCGGGGAGAGCCAGGTTATAAAGAAGACGAATGGCCCATTAATTTTACTTATCGTGATTTAATGCTTTGGGGGCTTGTGGTCATGTTGGATCCTTTAATCCATGACTATATTTTAAAACCAACGGAAAATGGATCGTTGGCACCGGGATATGTAACAAGAATGACAGGATTAAAACGCTGGCCCCAAGGTCCAAAGCAAGCTATCGAAGAGAGCATGCGCAAAATGCTTTTGGATTTAAAAATTCCTGATGGGCAAGGTGGGACAAAGAAGATTACCAATAAAGAAATTGAAGATCTTCTTGTGGAAGCTTTTTCAATAGATTGGAGAATCAAAGGTCTTCGTTCGCCTTTCGAAGCTTTTAGCTATAAATCAGACAATTATGAGAGTCAATCTCAGCCTGATATATTGCATGGTCTGCTTGCTCCACCCCAAACCGACCCATATATAGTTGATCGTATGTTTACGATCGCGGCTTCAAACCTATTACATTTACACTACAAAATAAGAAAGCAGTATTTTCGGGATCGTACGCATTTTAAGTATGCTGCAGGGTTGGCTTCCTATATGTTGTTGCTTCAGGTCCCTTTTATTCAAGAATTATTTCCTAGATTAGCCACAGTCATTCAAGGGCTTGATCCTTCCGGGCAGGAACGCAGGCAAGCAGAGCAGATTACCCAAGAATCTCAACAAATTTTTGTAGATTTTTCTAAAAAAAAGGTAGAAGGGAATGATACTGATCTTACAGATGGCGCTATGCGTAATGCCGCTGAGATAGAGAATAATGATTTAGACATAGAGAAATATAAAGTGCCCCGCGAAATCATGGCGTATCATGGCAGGACGGATAATGAGAAGTGGGCCCAGGAAAACGCCAACCCTTCAACTTTAGGGGCAGGCTTTTATTTGACAACAGAAGGATCTGCCAAAGAGTACGCGAATTACAGGGTGGCATCATTTCAGGGTACCGCGGTAGTAGAGAAGTACAGACTTGACCATTTGAAATTCTTAGTATTACGGCCCCGCGAAAATTTTCCTCACGATATTTTTCTTAAATGGCAAGAATATTTAAAGGTTTTGAAACAGGCCTATCTTAAGAATGTCCCCAAAAATCCTTTGGAAGAGATTATCGATAGCATCAGGATCGAAACGATTGATAAAGTTTTATCAAAACCTGCAGATGTTCCTTTCCTGGAATTGTTGGCCCCAAGCGGAGATGATTCTGGTGTTCTTGAAAATGAGTTTAGTAAATTTATGATGGGTATTGGGTATGACGGGATGGTGACGATCGAAGGGGGAGAAAGCAACGGCAGTGGCCACAAGGTAAATCCTCATATAACAATGGTGGTTTATGATCGTAGTAAAGCTGTTTTGGTTTTCGAGTCCAAATCTGCCATAATCAAGAATGCTGATCATGCAATGATGGAAAATTCAGGAAACCAGGGAATGGTCGTCAAAAATGATTTACTCAGAGCAATAATAGAGAAAAAAGGACCGGGCATTATAAGATTGTATGTAGCTATAGAAAAACAAGGGTATGAACCTGAAGATGTACTACAGAATTTTGATGAAGGATTGGGGGTGTATGTCATTCCTGACCAAGTGATGGTAGAGCTAGCTGCCTTTATTGGAAATCCCCGAGGAAAAGGGTTTAATTTTTTAGGTCACATAGGTCTTGGAGCGTCTATCGTTGCCCGCATTAAGTCTGGCGATAAAGACGCTATATATGAGTTGCGGCATGAAGAAGCGCATAATGAATACGATAATGAACATCAAGATAAGCAATACCAGTATTCAACGGACCAAAATTTAGTGAACGAAATTTATGCTCATTTGGGTGGATTTATAAAAACGTACGGGCAGAAAGAATTATTTGAAAATAGAAATATAAGATGGGGAGAGATGGACTGGTTTAGGAATGTGGCAAATTTATTGATCAGTGATTATTTGCCGGAGGATATTGAACAAAAAGAAAAGATTATCATGAAAATAAGTTACGCCCTTCTTATTATCAAGTCATGTTTTATGCAAGAAAAAGGCGATAAAATCATGGCGTATATTAAGCATGCTAATAGTTTGGATGATATTCTTGGGATAATTAAGTTAGAAGATAGGCAAATGCTTATAGATAGTGGTATTGAGCCACCGAATCATGAGCAGATTGCGGAAAAATGGATGAGTTTTAAGTCAGATCAGGCGATGTATACTGCGGAGCAAAAACAGTCGCTTTTTAATGCAGATGAAAGGCTATATGGGAACAAGGCTATGAAGGGTGGTATTGATTTAAGTTCTGCCAATAAGTATTTACAGACTAAGGTAATGGATTCCCGCTTGCGCGGGAATGACAAGGAAGGTGATGGGAATGGCAAGGGAATAGAGTTTCATCTTAACCCTGGCATGCTTGCCCAACTACAAAACGCTCCAGGCTTCATTCCAGAGATCATTGATATCAAACCAGTGATGAGTTTGAGACGGTTTTTAGGGCTAAATGATCAGGAAGAAATTTCAGTGGCTGTCTAATTGAAGAACATAGTAACGTAGGGTTGACAAAGCATGGGATAAATGATATCATTATGATATCAAATAGGAGGGGGAATGAATATATGTCTAATATTCTTGTGAGGGATTTGGATGATCGAATTGTCGGCAGGCTTAAGGCCATCGCCAAACATCATGGCCGTTCATTACAGGGAGAGGTCAAGGCCATACTGACGGAGACAGTTTCTTTTTTGACGATGGAAGCGGTCGCAGTGTCCGCGCGTTGGCGTAAAAGCTTAAAAGGCCGTCCGTTGGGTGATAGCACCAATCTGATTCGTGAGGACAGGGACCGTTGAAGCAACTCGTGGTGGATGCTAGTGTGGCAGTTAAATGGTTTGTCCCGGAAATTCATCATGAAGCCGCAGGCAAAATTTTGAAATCAAAATGGGAACTCTTGGCCCCGGATATTATTTGGGCCGAGGTAGGCAATAGCTTATGGAAAAAAAAGCGTCGGGATGAAATCAGTGCTCAAGAGGCGGTTGGTATTCTTAAAGATTTTAAGCGTTTTCCAATTCAGACTTACGGGTCTAAATTATTACTTGATTCAGCGTGGTATTTGGCCCAGGAATTCGGGGTCAGCGTTTATGATGGCATGTATCTTGCTTTAGCCATAAGCCGTGACTGTTCTTTGGTGACAGCCGACCGGAAATTTTTTGACCTATTTCAGAAAGAATCCATTGCTTTTAGGTTTCTTTGGGTGGAAGATGCAAAATAGGCCGTTGAGGAAGACCGTCTTGGAATAATGACGTATATTCAATTTTCCTTGCCCTTTTAGGGTTATACGGGTAGAATAGACACCTATTATGTTTGAAAATCGTCGTCATTTTCGTTTACGGGAATTTATAGACGTCGCCTGGAAAGTCGTCGATACCAAAGATGTTTCAGGTGAGGGGCTGATTGTGAATATTTCTAAGTCTGGTCTCCTTTTGCAGACGGACAAGGTGTTTAGGCCTTCGGATAATTGTGTTTTGTCTATTGAATCAGGTGATGAGGCTTTGCCTTTTGCTGCTAAAAAGGGCAAAATTATGTGGTTTCGGCGGATATACACTCCTCAGGAACGTTACCAATGCGGTGTACAGTTTTTATATGACAAGTTAGACAATAATTTTCAACAGTGGCTTGAAATGAAGGTAAGCAGGTTAAGTGAAGCAGGGGATGCTAAAATCCTAAACAACATGGTCATGCATCAGGAATATTAACAGAAAGTACAACAAAAAACAGGGGGTTTGAGGTGGCAGAGACGGTATTGAACCAGCAGGAATCAAAAATTGATCTAAACACGGACAATCAGCGTCAAAACAATCATTTAAAGAAAATTGTCGGCGTCATCCTTTCTATAGTGATGATTGCGTTGACCATTTATGTGCTCAAATTACAAAATCAAAATAATAGTATCCTTTCTAAGTCAACGGACCTGGCATTAACAGCCAGTGACCAGGCAACGGGTAATTATAGGACCTACGTTGGAAGGTACAAAGAAACCAAGATAGAGCTGGATGAAACTACCCGTAAATTGGAAGAAGTTAATCGTCAATTAGACCAGGTCACCACTGAGTTGACAACAACCAAGGGTATGTTATCCCAAACTCAGGGCATGCTTGCCCAAGCCCAGGAAGAAAACGCAAAATTAAAGCAGGAATTGCTGGGGCTGGATAATATGCGCAATTCACAAAATGTCCAGAATATTGGAGAGTTAGAGGCCAAGATCGAGACCTTGAAAGAAAGAGATTCTCAGGTCAGCACACAGTTAGTTGATTTAAAGAATCAATTGCGTGCTTTTGAAGCTGATTTCTCAAACCCGGCTGAAGGCCAATCGTTGATTGTATTATTCCAAAATAAGATCAGATTAGTCAAAAGCAGGATGCGTTACCTAAAGCAGGAAGCATTTTTTGCCAAGGTTGCGGCCCAAAAAGAAAAAGACCGTCTGGCTATTTTGAACGGCAACAGCGGTTTCGTTTTACGTAATGGCCAGGTTCAAAATCCAAATGGCACAAAGAAGTCGTTTGCCATTGATGTTAAGATTGTCCAATAATTTAATATTATGATTAGGTCCATGGGACGTATGAAGGATCATACGTCCCATGTCTATTTTGAGGAGGAGAGCATGTCATTAGAAGATAAGATCGGTCAGGATTATGTACAGGCCATGAAGGCCAGGGATTCTTTTGCTTCATCAGTGTTAAGTTTTTTGCGTGCTCAGATTAAGAATATCAAGGTGGACAAACGCCTGGAAGCAGTCCCTGATGAGGAGGTTTTAGGTGTTATTAAAAAGCAGGTCAAGCAGCGCTTGGATTCTATTACCCAATTTAAGGCCGGCGGCCGTGCGGATTTAGCTGAAAAAGAAGAAAAAGAACTTGTCTTATTAAAGACCTATCTTCCCCCTGAAATGTCTGCAGAAGCATTAAAGAAGATTATTGAAGAAGTGGTTTCATCAACCGGGGCTTCTTCCATCAAGGACATGGGGCGGGTCATGAAGGATGTCTTGGCCCGTTTGGCAGGTCAGGCTGATAATCAAACAGTTGGCGCTCTTGTAAAGGAACGTTTGTCTAAAATTTAAGGCTGTATGCGGATTTTTAAAAATATTTCGTTAGTAGTAATCACAGTTATCATTATTGGGTCCATTGGTTTTACTTTCTGGGTAAGGGACAGGTACGTTGTTCCCATAATAACTTATCATCATGTGGGAATTCCTTCTGGGAAATGGCGACTGAATACTGTCAGTGAAAAGTCTTTTGAATATCAAATGTCATTTATCAAGCGTCATGGTTTTGAAGTCATTAGTTTTGATGACTTGGTGGAAGGAATTAAAAAAGGCCATCAGTTTGCCCGCAATACAGTTGTCCTGCAGTTTGATGACGGGTATGAAGATAATTATAAATACGCCTTACCTGTCCTTAAGAAATATGAATTTCCAGCGATGGTTTTCCTGGTTTCTGATAAGATAGGAAGCCCTAATTTTTTAACATGGGATGAAGTCAAGGAAATGGAAAAGTATGATTTCCTGGCAGGGGCCCATACACGCCACCATGTTTATTTGCCCAGAGCGGATATGCCAGAGGCCCAGGATGAAATTGCAGGCAGCAAAAAGGTGATTGAAAGCCATTTAGGGCATAATATTGATTATTTTTGTTATCCGTCGGGAGGGTTTACAGAAGATATTAAGCGTCTTGTTAAAGAAGCAGGGTATAAGGCGGCTGTAACCACTAATCGCGGTAAGGACAGATTTAACGTAGATTTATATGAATTGAAGCGTATCCATATGAGCAATACGGATGACCAATACTCCGGTTTGATCTTGTGGTTCAAATTATCAGGTTATTATAATTTATTCCGCCATTTTAAAGAGGGTGGTAGGATGCATAAAAGGTACTTATATGAATAAGCCATATTACTTAGATCACAACGGTGCTTTTGTCATTGAAGATTACCAACATGTGAAATTATTTGCGGATTTTTTTCCGGGAGTATCGGGTTTATACGGGATCCCGATGTGGGCTTTTTATGTCAACCGCGGGCAGGGTTTAAGTTCATTCGGCATTGAATCCAAGGACAAGGCCATTGTTGAGTTTCAGCCTGCCAATAAAGCTTATCGTTTGTCTTCGACGGCGGGCTTCAGGACATTTTTAAAAATTAAAGATGGTCAGAAGCAAAAATTTTATGAGCCCTTTGCTAACAGCCTTGCTTCTGCCTATAAAGTCCACCAGCGCATGCTTATCACCGGCCATGATTTAACCATTGAAGAAATAAATGCGACACTGGGATTGAAGGTCACGGTTAATTATTTCACCATGCCGCAAGAGCCGTATGCAGCATTGGTACGCCATGTGACTATTGAAAATACAGGCCGAAAGAAATTAGATATCCAATGCGTGGATGGTTTGCCTGCCATCAACCCTTATGGCCTTAAAGACTGGCTTAGTAAGAATATGAGCCGTACTGTAGAAGCCTGGATGACGGTACATAATATAAAGAATAAAGCCCCTTTTTATCAGCTTAAAGTAGAAGTGGCGGACACGCCTCAGGTGACGCCTATTAATGAAGGTAATTTTTATTTTGCCTTCGATTCAGGCTCCTGTAAAATGCTTGATATGATTGTCGAGGCAGCATGTGTTTTCGGCCAAGCCAGTGATTTCTTGGTCCCGGAAAACTTTTTACAGCAAAAGAATTTTACAGCGCCAGCCCGCCAGGAAACAACCAATCGCACGCCTTCTGCGATGAGTGTTTGCCGTTTTTCTTTGGGCTGTGGTCTGAAACGCTCCATTACGGCCCTTGCCGGTTTTGTCCATGATTTGCCTGAATTAAAGAGGGTTGTGAAGAAATCTACTGTCCCGGGATTTGTCGACGACAAAGGCAAACTAAACCGCCAAATCATTGATGATATCAAGGGGTACTGTTTTACCCATAGTGCTTCCAATGAATTTAACCAGTATTGCGGCCAGACATTCTTGGATAATATTTTGCGCGGCGGCCTGCCTGTTACCTTGCAAACCCTGGAAGGGCCTGTCGCGTTTAATGTTTATAGCCGCAAACACGGAGATTTGGAACGTGATTACAATTTCTTTATGTTAAGCCCTACCTTTCTTTCTCAAGGGAATGGAAATTATCGTGACGTCAATCAAAACCGTCGTAACGATGTTTGGTTTAACAAAGATGTTAAGGACAACAGTATTGTCAATTTTCTAAACTTGATACAGGCTGATGGGTATAATCCGTTGATTGTTAAAGGGGCTATTTTTGTTATTAAAGATGAAGGAGCTATAGAGGATTTGTTGGGTGACTTTGGGGTTGTTCAGGGAGCAGATAAGCTTAAAGATATCCTTAAAAAAGGTTTCATGCCTGGAGATTTGTTAAAACTTATCACGCGTGAGGTTCCGATCAAGGGACAAGCAGATGATTTTCTGACAAGGGTTTTAGGAATATGCGCTAAGCATGAATCAGCGGAACCAGGAGAAGGTTTTTGGAGTGATCATTGGACGTATAACCTGGATTTGATTGAGAGTTATGTAAACCTTTACCCTGAAAAATTAAGAGAACTTTTTTGGGAAAAGAAGACTTTTAATTTCTTTTTAAATGATTTTTATGTACTTCCCCGGGAAGCGCGGTATGTTTTGACACCCGCTGGCGTCCGTCAGTATCATTCTTTGGAAGAACATGACAAACAGGTGCAGGCTAAAACTAAAGGGTACAAATTACGGGGTGCAAAAGGGCAGGGGGAAATTTATACGACGTCTTTATTTGTTAAATTGATATGCCTTTTAGCCAATAAAGCTGCAAGCCTTGATCCCAGTGGTATTGGTATTGAAATGGAAGCAAACAAGCCTAATTGGTATGACGCGCTTAATGGTTTGCCTGGCCTGCTGGGTTCTTCGATTTCCGAGACTTTTGAACTTAAACGTCACGCTATTTTTATAAAAAATGCCATTGAGCAATTAAAATTAGACAATCAAGCAACGGTAATGGCTTTTGAAGAATTGGTCGATTTTACTCAAGGCTTAGAACATGTATTGTCTACAGAAACTGACCCGTTTAAATACTGGCAGAAGTCCAATGATCTTAAAGAACATTTTCGTCATCATGTCCGTTATGGTATCAATGGCCCAGAAAAGCCTTTATTTATTCTTGAGGTCAAGAAATTTTTGGATTGCATAATTCAAAAATGCGATAAAGCTATTCTTAAGGCCAAGTATAATAATGGCCTTTTTGCTACGTATTTTTATCATGAAGTAACAGAGTATGATATTCTGGATAAGTCACGCCATGGAGAGCATCATGTGAGGGCAAAGGCTTTTAAACGCCATGACCTGCCTCTTTTTCTGGAAGGTTTTGTCCATGCCTTGAGGGCTGAGGGCAATACGTCCGAAGCAAAGGCCCTTTATAAGGCGGTCAGGTCAAGTCAATTATTTGACCGGAAATTAGGGATGTATAAGGTCAATGCGGATCTTTCCAAAGAACCTGATGAAATTGGCCGTACCCGGATTTTTCCATCGGGATGGCTTGAAAATGAATCTGTCTGGCTGCATATGGAGTATAAATATTTCTTGGAGCTTCTGCGTTGCGGTTTAGTTAAAGATTTTTATACGGAGATTACTTCAGCCCTGGTTCCCTTTATGGATCCAGCAATTTATGGCCGTAGTATTTTGCAGAATTCTTCTTTTATTGCCTCATCAGCCCATGAGGACAAGAATTTACACGGCCAGGGTTTTGTCGCACGCCTTTCGGGCAGTACAGCTGAATTCTTGCATATGTGGCTGCTGATGAATATGGGTCTTAAGCCTTTTGCTCTTGATGGGCAGGGTCGTATAAGTTTAAGCTTTGCTCCTTTGCTGCCTTCGTGGTTATTTACTAGAAAAGCAGAAGAAGGCTTTAAAGCAAATACCTATAGTTTTAAATTATTTGACCAAATCATGGTTACCTACCATAATCCAAGGCTGAAAGATACTTTTGGGCCTCAAGGCGTTAAGGTCCAAAAAATCGTTTTGACCTATCCCGACGGCAAAAAAGCAGAAATTGCCGGTGAAGTATTAAGCGAAGTTTATGCTCTTGATGTTCGTGAAGGAAGAGTCAGGGATATTGATGTGTACTTTAATTAAAGGGTATTAATTTTTGTATGTTTAAAAGACAGTTAAAGTTAGGTCTTATCAAAGGCGGGCAATTAGGTAAGATGCTTTTACAGGTGGCTCCCAGCTTTGATGTGCAAAGTTATGTCATGGACGATGATGTCAATTGCCCCTGCCGTCATCTTTGTTTTGAGTTTACCCAAGGTGATGCGATGAATTTTGATGATGTTTATGTTTTTGGTAAAAAAGTGGATGTCTTGACTTTTGAATATGAGCATGTCCATGTGGAAGCTCTTAAAAAATTAAAATCCGAAGGGTTAGCCATTTATCCAGATCCTGATATCATTGAATTGGTCCAGGACAAGGGGCGTCAAAAAGAATTTTACCGTTCCCAAGGGATTCCAACGGCAGATTTCCAAATTGTACCTAATCGCCTGGCCCTTAAAGGCTGCACTGATTTTTTTCCAGCGGTGCAAAAGACATGCAAGGCGGGTTATGATGGTAAAGGAATATTTAAAATAAAGGATGAGGACGATATTCCTGATGCATTCAATGAGCCAAGCGTGCTTGAAAAGTTCGTTGATTTTGAGAAAGAAATTTCAGTGGTTGTGGCGCGTAATATTGACGGAGAAGTTGCGGTTTATAGGCCTGTAGAAATGGTTTTTCATCCCTTAAAAAATTTGGTTGAATTTTTACGCTGCCCTGCGGACATAACGGAGGCTGTTGAGAAAAAAGCAACTACTATTGCATTGCATATCCTTCATCAGTTAAACTTAAGCGGAGTGCTGGCGGTTGAGATGTTTGTCACCAAGGATTCCCAGGTGCTGGTCAATGAAATAGCACCACGGGTCCATAATAGCGGCCATCATACCATTGAAGGGGCCCTGACGTCACAGTTTGAACAGCATCTTCGCGCTGTGATGGGACTTCCTTTAGGGCTAACTGAAATGACCATGCCTTCGGTGATGGTCAATCTTTTGGGTGAAGAAAATCACGACGGTAAGGCGATTTATCAGGGCGTTGAACATGCCTTGGGTTTAGGCGGAGTTTATATTCACCTATATGGCAAGGACCGCACCAAACCTTTTCGTAAAATGGGCCATGCCACGGTCCTGGACCATGATATTAACAAGGCGTATGACAAGGCGCGTAGGGTCAAAGAATTAATTAAGGTAAGTGCTTAGTATGGTAGCGCGTCATCCTGAACGAAGTGAAGGATCTTAAAAAGAACGACAAGTTATGGATGGTTGTTCTATTGAGATTCTTCGGCGTTGCCTCAGAATGACGGATAATGGGATATTCATATGAGCAAAGTTTTAGTTGGTATCATCATGGGAAGTCAGTCGGACTTAAATATCATGGGCCCTGCCGCTGATATTTTAGAAGATTTTGGCATTGCCTGTGAAGTCACCGTTGTTTCCGCGCACCGGACCCCTCAACGCATGTATGATTATGCTTCTAAAGCCCAGAAGCGGGGATTAAAGGTCATCATTGCTGGTGCCGGCGGGGCAGCTCATTTGCCCGGCATGGTAGCATCCATCACCATTTTGCCGGTGATTGGTGTACCGGTTAAGTCTTCTAATTCTTTAGACGGTCTTGATTCATTACTGTCCATCGTCCAGATGCCTGATGGAATTCCGGTGGCAACAGTTGCGGTCAACGGTGCTAAGAATGCCGGTATCCTGGCTGCAGAGATCATCGCGACTTTTGATAAACGTGTTGCAGCTAAATTGAAGATTCATAAAGATAATCTTAAGAAAAAAGTGGAAGCTTCTGTTAAGACGATAGCCAGTCAAGGGCACCGTTCCTTACGCGGTTTGAAAAATGTTTAAAGAAGAACTTATACCTTTAGCTCCGTCCCAAAATCAACTGCGCCAGGACATTCGTTTTTTAAGCAAGATCCTTGCTGAAATCATCCGTGAGCAGGAAGGTGAAGATCTTCTGCTTAAAATCGAAGAAATCCGCACCCTTGCCCAGGAAATCCGTGAAAACCATAATCCTTTGATGATTGAATCCCAAAAGAAGCTGATCCGTTCGCTTTCTTTGGATGAAGCTTATAATGTAGCACGTGCTTTCACGATTTATTTTCAGCTGGTCAATATCGCCGAAGAAGTCCAGCGTGTGCGCCGCCTAAGGGATTATGAGCGCTCCCCGGAAGTTTTTCAGGAGATGTCTCTAAGGAAATTATTTAAAGACTTAATGGACGAGGATTATAGTCCTAAAGAAATTTTGGCTTTTTTAAGCCAGTGTGATATTGGCCCTGTTTTGACGGCACATCCCACGGAGGCCAAGCGCCGTACAGTCTTAGACCATCTTTTTTTCATTTCCGGTCAATTGACCCAGTTAAACAGGCAGGATCTGACGCTTTCTGAGCAGGACTCCTTGACCAAGCGAATCAAGGAAACGCTGGAAATCCTCTGGCAGACATCCGAGGTGCGCAACCGTAAGGTAGAAGTGTTGGATGAGGTTGATCAGACTTTATATTATTTTGAACGGACAATCATCAGCCTTTTGGCTAATATCCACGAAAAGATCCATAGGGAATTTGCCAGGCTTGGCGTTGATAAGCAGGATGATATTGACCCTTTTATCCATTTTGGGTCCTGGGTAGGTGCAGACCGGGATGGAAATCCTAATGTAACGCCCGCCATCACCTTGACAACGGCAAAAAAGCAAAGAAAGTTGATTGTTAAATTTTATTTAATGAGTATTGAGGGCTTTATCCGCAAGTTCAGCCAGTCGACGGATTATATCCAGGTCAGCAAAAAATTTCTTGAATCTTTGGAGTTTGATAAAAAAGCCCTGCCGCAACAAGCCCAGGAATTGGAACGCTATGAAAGCACGGAAATTTATCGTAAGAAGTTTTCATTTATCCATCATAAACTGGAATGTGTGCTCTCCGATAAAAAGGGCAAATATAAGAATGCAGATGAATTTATCAACGATCTTTTGATCGTCCAGGAAAGTCTAAGAAAGAACCAGGGTCATAGCGCCTCCGATGGTGATTTAAGACGTCTTATAGTGCAGGCAAAAGCATTCCGGTTTTTTCTGGCACGATTGGATTTTAGAGACCATGCCAAGAAGATCCATAAGACCATTGAAGAGCTTCTTGGGCCCAATGGGCTTGAGTCTGAAGTATTGTTAAATAAGATTGCTGCATCAAGTAGCCGAAAAGGGGCTGTCAGCTCTCCTGAAGCCAAGGATATCCTGGCGCAATTCAAGACCTTCCGTCAGCTCAAGGAACAGTTTGATCCTGATATTGTGGATGTCTATATCCTTAGTATGACGCAGACACCTGTAGATATGCTCGCTTTGTTATACCTAGCCAAGAATGAAGATTTGGTCCACGTGGCGCATAAAAAGGTCAAAAAAGCAGCCATGGGTATTGTGCCTTTGTTTGAAACCATCGGCGCCTTACAAAATTGCCATGAAATCATGGACGAGCTTTTTGCGATTCCTTTATACCGTTCTTACCTTAAAGCCCGTGGTGATGTGCAGGAAATCATGCTGGGATATTCTGACAGCAGTAAAGACGGCGGGTATTTGGCGGCTAATTGGCATTTATATTTAGCCCAACAAAATTTATATGAGACAGCAGAAAAATATGGTGTGAAGATTAAATTATTCCATGGCAAGGGCGGCACCATTGACCGCGGCGGCGGTGAATCTCACCGAGCCATTTTAGGCCAGCCGTTTTCAGCCGTTGGCGGCCGTATAAAGATGACAGAGCAAGGTGAGGTTGTTTCTCAAAAATATGCCACACCAATGGTGGCTAAGCGCAACATGGAGCAATTGATTACTGCTGTTGTCTGGACGAATCTGGTGACTAATCGTGAAATCAAGAAAAACCCTAAATTAGCCGGCTGGGAAAAATTGGTCGCCCAATTGTCTCAGGACTCATTTACATATTACCGTCAATTGGTTTTTGAGACGCCGGGATTTTTAGATTTTTATCTGCAAGCGACCCCGATTAATATCCTTAAAATCACTAAAATCGGCTCCAGGCCAGCTGCCCGCAGCACGACCCAGGGTGTTGAGCAATTACGTGCCATTCCCTGGGTTTTTAGCTGGGTACAGTCACGTTATATTATTTCAGCCTGGTACGGAGTAGGGTATGCTTTTAAGAAGTATATGGATGATAACCCTGAAGGTCTTGCTTTATTAAGGCAAATGTACAAGCAATGGCCTTTTTTTACATCGATTATCCATAATTTGGAAGCTTCTTTGGCCAAGGCTGACCTTTATATCGCGCAATTATATTCAAGCATTGTTTCCGACGAAGATTTACGCAAGAAAATCCATGAAGCCATTGAGCAAGAGCAGCAATTGGCCCAGGAAAGTGTGCTTTTGATATCCGAACAGAAAGAATTGCTGGATTACCATAAAGTGTTGAAAGAATCGATCAAACTTCGCAACCCTTATGTAGACCCATTAAATTACATTCAAGTCAGGTTCCTGCAGGAAAAGAACCAATTAAGCAATGCCGCCGCTCATGATACCAAGCGTTCCAAAATTGACGAAATCCTCCTTTTGACCGTCAATGGAATTGCTTCCGGTATGAAAAGTACCGGTTAAATCCGAGACTCCTGAATAATAAGGACCTGTCATCCCGAAAGTTTCTATTGGGAATCCAGAGACAGCTATCATTCCCAAAATGGTTTTTGGACTTTAAATGTTATATACTTATGTCTATAAGGGGTATCAATCATATGAAGCGTACCATATTAGTCCATGCAATAATACTAGCAGCTTTTTTGTTTAATATTTTAGGTCCGCTGCCTTTTGCTCAAGCTCAGGAAAGACCTCCTATTGCTTACTCGGCAACGGGTGAGGATTTTCGCTTGCCGGCGCCAGGGGGTATGGTCCATCTAAGTCCAATATTTAATCCCCCGATCTTAAAAGGTATTAAGGTGTACCCAGATAATCCATTCCGTTTCGATTTTATTTTAAATAAAGGAGACAGTGCCAAAAGGCCCAATACCAGTGATGGCGTAAAATTATCTTTAAGTACGGGCCCAGCGAAGCGTTCTCAAGAAGAGCAACTTAAGAGCGAAGCTGTCAGGCTAATTAAATATTTTCTTGCGAGTTTAACAATTCCTGAAAAGGATTTGTGGGTCAACCTTAGTCCTTACGAAAAAGGCCGCATTATTCCAAATAGTTTTGGATTAACTGAAATGGGTCGTGACCTGTTAGCTGAAGATTACATGCTTAAGCAAATAACAGCTTCATTGATTTACCCGGAAGATGAGATTGGTAAAAAATTCTGGAAGCGAGTATATGAAGAAGCAGCCAAGAAATATGGGACAACAAATATACCAGTGGACACCTTTAACAAAGTTTGGATCGTTCCTGAGAAGGCAGTCGTATATGAAAATGCCAAAGCTGGAACTGCGTACGTAATAGAATCAAAACTTAAGGTGATGCTTGAACAGGATTATCTATCTTTTAAGAAACATGAAACTATTCATTCCAGTCAATCACGGGCTAAGAATACTAACCAATTAGGCAGCCAGATTGTGCGTGAAGTGGTCATTCCAGAGTTGACCAAAGAAGTTAATGAGAACAAGAATTTTTCACAATTAAGACAGGTTTACAATTCTTTAATCCTTGCTACTTGGTACAAGAAAAAAATAAAAGACAGTATTTTAGAGCAGGTCTATGCCGATAGACAGAAGGTGTTTGGGGCTAATATTGATGGCCCTCAAGAAACACAGAAGATTTATCAGCAGTATTTACAAGCATTTAAGAAAGGTGTTTTTAATTATATCAAAAATGAAGCATTTTTTATCCCTGGAATGCCAAGCAAGAAACAGGAAATATTGCCGAGAAAATATTTCTCAGGCGGAGTTACATTATTAGACATGTCTATGATGACAATTGTTCACGTTCTTCCTCAAGCAAATTCCGTTAATAGCCCTGATGTTTATTGGATTCGAAAGGACTTTCAATCTCTACCAGAGGAAGGTAATAACAGCTTTGATAGTGCAATGAGTGCAGATAACGCAGGAATGCAGGAAATAGTATTGGAAAGTGACCGGTATCAACAAAAAAAGAGTGTTAGCGGCTTTAATGCCGTCATTAAATTAGAGAATCTCCTGAATACCGAAAGCGGTTTAGAGGTGCCCGGGGCTGTTGTCAATGCCTTGGTTTCCATTTATGTAAAGATGGTGGAACAAGGGCATATGACATTAGATACATTAGAAGGTCGCCTGAACACTGAGGGGAATTGGAGAATTAGGGAAGCTATTATTATTGCGCAAAGCAAGATATATCTAAAAATGTTTGAACTTGGACAGAAGGTGTCGTTGGGCGTGTTAGAAGACCGCATGAATACCGATGGGTATACGGTTGTAAGACAAGCCGCCATAAATGCCCTGCTTCCTTTGTATCTGAAGATGCTTGAGCAAGGGCAAAATGTGCCAGTAGACACATTAATCAAATATTTGAATACTGAGAAGACCGATTATGTAAGGCGGACCTTAGTCAAAGCATTGGGCCTCTTATACCTAAAGTTGCTTGAACAAGGACAGAAGGTGTCATTAGACGTATTTGAAAGCCGGATAAAATCAGATGAGCAACAAATAGTCAAGATAGGCATATTAAATGAACTAGGCCCATTGTACATAAAGATGGTCGAGCAAGGACAGATGACATTGAAAGCATTAGAAAACCGTTTTAAGAAAGAGAAGGAATGGAGAATTCGCCAAGCCATCGTCAATGCCTTAGGCCATCTTTACTTAGAAAAGATCGAGCAAGGGCAGGAAGTTTCACTAGACATGTTAGAAAGTTCCTTGAAGACAGTGGGAGATACTAGATTAGAGGCAATTATTATTAAAGCGCTGAGTTCTCTATACTTAAAAATGATAATGTTGGGACAGAAGGTGTCCTTGGATACATTAGAAAATTATTTAAAGTGGCCTACAAATAATGATGTTATGAAAGAAATCATTACTGCTCTTATTCCTATTTACTTTAAGAAGATTGAGCTAGGGCAAATGACATTTGGCGAGATGAAAAATCGACTGGATATCAAATCTTCTTATTTGGAATACGTTAGCACCAATGTTTTGGGCTCCCAAGACCTAAAAATGGTCGGGTTAGGGCGTATGACATTAGGTGAATTAGAAGGCCGATTTAATGCAGAGCAGGAATGGGTGGCCAGGAAAGCCGTTGTCAACGAACTGGGCACCAGGTACCTTAAGATGGTAGGGCAAAGACAGGATGTGCCTTTAAGCGTATTAGAAGGGTTCTTGAGTACTGAAAGGGATAAGTACGTAAGGCAAGCTATCGTCAAAGTGCTGGGCTCCTTATACTTGAAGCTTGTCGAGCAAGGGCACAATGTTTCATTAAATATGTTTGAAAGCTTATTGTGGACAGAAGGACAAGTCATCGTAAGGGAACCAATCGTCAGTGCCCTGGGTTCCATATATTTAAAGATACTTGAGCGGGGGCAGAGGGTTTCGTTGGAACCATTAGAAAGACGCTTACAGCGTGAAAAGGAATGTATTCAAGCAATCATTGATGCGTTGGTCCCTTTATACATAAAGATGGTTGATCGAGGATATATGACGTTAGACGCATTAGAAAATAACCTCAAAATTGAGGGAATTGAAAATAGGAAGATAGCTATCGTTAAAACGCTTGGTCATTTTTACTTAAAGGCGGTTGAGCAAAGAGACAAGGATGATGGCCAGGAAGGGTATAAGTTTTGGAACAGGTTTCAATTGTCATCTTTAGGGCTTAATACTTGGGTTTTGGACCGAACATTAAGCCTGTCTCCGGAAAGTTTGCGGGATAATGAGAAACTTTTTGTCCAAATACTGGGGGCCTTTCGGGACAGTAATGCCAAATTAGATGAGGGGCGTCGACTTAGTGAAGATACTTTTCGAACCGAATATTTACCTTTGATATATTTTCTTGAAGTTTTGTTGCCTAACAAAGGAGCTAAGTATGTCATGTATGATTTGAGAAATAACAGAGGACCAGGAGGAGTGATAAAATTCTTAAATGGAATTAGAAGCGTGTTGACAGATGGGGATGTCACCGCGGTGCTGCATCAGCTGATTAATCGTATGGCTGATGAGCATGGGAAAGGAACAAGGAAGAAATTTAAAGTTGATGAAATGGCATTCTTTAAGACGCTCAATTTATGTTCCGCATTTATTGATTTGGAGGCTTCGCAGCGGCTCGTAGAAAAGTTTAATACAACAGGAGCTTCAGAAAGTTTTAAAGAGATCAATAAACAGTTAGAAAGTGATTTTTTAAATTATTTAGCGGAATACTTTGAGATTAAGCCCGGCTCAATCGATCTTAATATCAGAAATAGTTTGTATACACCTTTTTTGTCGAGGATCCGTGAAGCGCTGCAATTCGTCAGAAAATATAAATTTTTAAAATATGAGCAGTTTAAAGCATTGATTAGGGCCGCCTTTGAAGGCAGGTTTTGGGATTTTATTGAGAACGAAAAGCAATCCGATGAACAAGGCTTGGCCATTGCCAGGCACAATGCCTTAGTCAGAGACGCTTTGAAGAAAGTAGGTATAAATACTGACCGTTGGCTAGGGAGGCCTGGACACAGAATGCCGGATGAGGACTATATTTATTATGAAGAATCTTCAACAGCAGGTTATGATCCTATCAATGATGCACGTTCGGTTAAAGAGTATCTGCAACGGGTACTAGGTGCCTCAATTACACAAGAGCAAAGAAATCACTTAATGGATTATTTGCAAAGTATAGGTCTTTTAGTGAATCGAGATGAGCAGGGAAAGGTCTCTGGAATTAAGACGATGGATGCAGGTAAAAAGAATGATGTTATTTCTGTATTATCAAAGCCTGCTAATATAGAAGGATTATTGAAAATTCAGCAAGAATTGTTAAAAGTAGATAATATTCACAATGCAGCTTCTTTGCTCGAAATTGTAACACATTGGGGAGAACGTATTGAAATATTAAAAGGCCGTCTAACCAATGAGGAGTATCAAAATGGATTCACTAAACAAAGGCAATATTTTAGGATACGTCCTATTCTGAGAAATCCCGGTCACGACTTGTTTATTGGAGATTTTACCAATTGTTGCCTTGGGATGAATTCAAGTCAATACCCGGATGCCATGATGGAAAGGTTAATTGATGAGGGATTAAATGTTCTTGAAGTCATAGATGAGAGCACTATGAAGACCATGGCGGCGGCCTGGGTGTATATTGCAGAAGATGGAAGCCTTGTGGTCCAGAATTTGGAGATAAACACAGGGTATGAACGTACAAAGCCATTAATGGACAAGGTGGGAGCATTGATGGTCGAATACGCACGGCAATTTGCCGTATATATTGGGGCAAAACGGCTTTTAATCGGGAAACCCGAACATGGTAAATATTTTGACACAGGCGGGTATATCGATATCCGGTATAGAAAAAAAGAGGTTCCTTACGGATTAGAAAAAATTGGCGGCTATTTAGGGGAGAAATATTATTTAGATTCAGCCGGAAAACCGACAGCTTATCTGGTTGAGGACTTCACAAAAATCAAAGGACCAATTGAAAAGATAGGATCGACCAACAATGATGTTGAAGTAAGGGTGGACCTGGCCATGGTTACACAGGTCAAGAAAGATCATGGCTTCCATCAAAAGTATAATTTTGGCCGTACCAAAAGTGCAAACAGTCCCGATGGCGGTGTTGATTTAACGGTTGTAAATAAAGTGTTGCAAAATATAAATAATGGCGAGTCGATCAAATTTCGCCTTGATCCTGCATTGCTCCGGCAATTCAAAAATTCCCCTGGCCTGATGGTAGGCAATATTACCATTCTTCCTCTTAAAGATTTATTAGAATTCTTGGGGCTTTACCAAGCTTAAATCTCAGCTAACTTGGTTAAAAGATTTTAATACACTTGCATTAGTTTTTCTGTTTTTTTATAATAATACCCACTGCCACAAATGACAATTCGGTTATCGTAAACGATCACTCAAAGGAGGCTATACATGACTAGCACAGGTGTTGGTGCCATTAATGATAGAGTCAAAAAGGAATCAGGTGTCATTGACGCGATACGTTTTGAGACATCCAAGGTGATGGTCGGTCAAAGCGTGTTGATAGATCGTCTTTTAGTTGGCATATTGGCCAATGGGCATGTCTTGGTTGAAGGGGTTCCGGGATTGGCCAAGACCACGGCGGTCAAGACCCTGTCCCAGACGATACAGGCCAAATTCCATCGCCTGCAATTTACTCCTGACATGCTTCCCGCGGATTTGACCGGCACACTTATTTACGATCAGCGTAATGGGACTTTTAATGTCAAAAAAGGACCGATTTTCGCTAATATTATCCTGGCTGATGAAATCAACCGGGCGCCTGCCAAGGTGCAAAGTGCTTTGCTTGAAGCCATGCAGGAGCGGCAGGTCACGATTGGTGAAGAGACTTTAAAATTAGATGATCCTTTTTTAGTTTTAGCCACTCAAAATCCAATTGAGCAAGAAGGGACCTATCCTTTACCCGAAGCCCAGGTGGATCGCTTCATGCTTAAAGTTGTGATTACCTATCCAAGTAAGGAAGAGGAATTAAAAATCCTTAAACGCATGGCTAAAACCGGCCAGTCCTTTGCGGTACAGCCGGTGGCAAGTCCGCAGGATATTATCCGTCTACGTTCAGTCGTAGATGAAATTTATATGGATGAAAAGATTGAGGAATATATAGTCCAGATTGTAGAAGCCACGCGTAATCCCGAGCAGTATAAACTTAAAGAGCTCAAAGGATTAATCCTTTATGGCGCAAGCCCAAGGGCGACGATCAATTTAGCATTGGCTTCCAAGGCCTACGCTTTTATCCAAGGCCGTGGGTTCGTGACACCACAGGACATCAAAAGCATCGGTATGGATGTCCTGCGCCATCGCGTCATCCCCAGCTATGAGGCCGAGGCTGAGGGCAAGACATCGGAGGATTTGGTTAAACGCATTTTAGATGAAGTAGAAGTGCCATAAAGTTACAAGGTCACATGACACAAGACACAGGTAATAAAAAAGGTTATGAAAAGTTAATCGTTTGGAATAAGGCAGATAAATTAGCTTTTGATATTTATCTAGCAACAAAGAATTTTCCTTCAGAAGAAATGTATGGACTGACATCTCAACTAAGAAGATCTGCTTTATCAGTTTCTTTAAATATTGTAGAGTCAACTGGAAGGCAAAATCTAAAAGAAAGAAAACAATTTGTTAACATCGCTTTAGGTTCTTTGGTAGAAACAGAATACCTTCTTAATTTTGCTTCTCGATTAAATTATATTACGAAAGAAAAATATCAAGAATTAGAGAGATTAAGAAATGAGACAGGTGCTTTATTATGGGGATATTACAAAAGTTTTTAACAAGCGACATGACATTTGTAACATGTGCTTTTTTCTTGTGACTTGTGTCTTGTGACTTGTGTCTTGTGGCATGTGACTTTATATGATTCCTAAAGACATTTTAGAAAAAATTTTGCGCATTGATATCACCACCAATCGCCTGGTAACTGACGTGTTTGCAGGGGCGTATCACAGTGTTTTTAAAGGGCGGGGGATGGAGTTTGATGAGGTGCGTGAATATCAGCATGGGGATGATATCCGTTCCATTGACTGGAACGTTACCGCACGCACTGGTTTTGCCCATATCAAGAAATATATCGAAGAGCGTGAGCTGACCGTCATGGTCCTGGTGGATGCTTCTGCCTCGATGCATTTTGCTTCAGCCGGCCAAATGAAGAATAAATTGGCCGCAGAGATTGCCGCAGTTTTAGCATTTGCCGCTATCCGCAATAATGATAAAGTGGGACTTTTGATGTTTACTGATGGGCCGGAGCTTTTTATCCCGCCTAAAAAAGGAAAAAGCCATGTGTTAAGGGTGATCCGTGAAATTTTATGTTTTAAACCACGTGCTAAGGCCACTAATTTACCAAAGGTGCTGGAATTTTTGACCAAGGTGCTTCGCCGTAAATCTACAGTTTTTGTTGTTTCTGATTTTTTAGATTCCAGTGCTGATTATGGCCCTACACGTAAAGCCATTCGTGTTGCCAACCAGCACCACGATTTAATTGCTATCACCCTGACGGACCCTAGAGAAATTCAATTACCTGATTCTGCCTTGGTAGAACTGATGGATGCGGAAACGGGGAAAAGAATGGTCATTGATACGTCTAACCAACGCCTTCGCCGGGAATATCATGAGAAAGCGATGGCCATGATTAAAGATCGCAGCCGTTTATTTGATACCATTGGAATTGACCATATAGATATCTCAACAAGTATACCGTATAAAAAAGCACTGGTAAGTTTCTTCGCCCAAAGGCGACATCGTTTAGCAAGATGATTATTCCCCCCCTCTTTTTTATAAAGAGGGGGTTAGGGGGAGTTTTAGTAATGAACGACATTAAAGACGTAAAACCGCCTGTTAACATGCCTGATTTATGGTGGCTCTTGTGGCTTCTGCTGGCTTTAATTGTTGTTGCCGCTGTGGTGTATTTTGTTCTTCGTTATAAAAAGTCTCCGCAAGCCCCCGTTGTCCCACAGGTCCCTCTTGCCGTTTATGCAAATACCAAAACAACAACAAAAGCAAAGGAATTAATAACAAGACTAAGGGTGTTTTAAATTCGGGTATCAACATTCCCTGTTCCGAGCTCCCGCGAGTGTCCGTTAAGAGGACCTTCGACGGTGTTAGGTTTAGTTTCGTCGATTAGTTTCTGGGCGCAGTCAAAATTCTTTAATGCCTCATTGATTGTTGGGTCGTATTTCGCGAACTTAACCATGTCACAGGAATTCAAAAATTCTTTCAAAGCCATATTCTGAGTTTCATTCAAATGACCTGT
>Ga0206825_1065_pt1 | contig 22898 bp, 23 predicted proteins | sample Alteio_BWOrgCont_79_FD_152875 | JGI IMG/M metagenome (GOLD analysis project Ga0206825, IMG submission 152875) | Enriched cells from forest soil in Barre Woods Harvard Forest LTER site, Petersham, Massachusetts, United States -... | ecosystem: Environmental > Terrestrial > Soil > Temperate forest >...
AGTCAGTTTCACGTTGGCTCGTTTTGTGTCAGGACAAATTAGTATAAGGTTTTGGGCGCGGTTCAAATAAAATTTGCTGGGAAGTGTCGGATTTCTTTAATCGCAGTTTCAGCATCATCGCCAACTTTTTGATTTTTTCTGCAACCGTTTCACCGTATTTTACGCACCAATGGAAAACGGCCCGACAGAAAATCGTTCCCGCTCGCTTCCTCATTTTTGGCCGTGGCTGGTGGTTTTGCTCATCCTGTTGCTCGCCGGCTTCGTACGTTTTCGGCTGCTGGACATGCCGTTCGAGCGTGATGAGGGCGAATATGCCTACGCCGGACAATTGTTGTTGCAGGGAATTCCGCCCTATGAACTGGCGTATAACATGAAACTGCCGGGCACGTATTTTGCCTATGCGGCGGGCATGGCGGTTTTTGGGCAAACGATTGCCGGCGTCCACGCGACTTTGCTGGTGGTTAGCAGCATAGCGATTGTTTTCGTATTTTTGCTGGCGCGAAAGTTGTTCGGGACGGTTGCAGGACTGGCGGCGTGTGGGGTTTTCGGCATTTTGTCGGTCAGCCCGGTGGTTTTGGGAATGGCGGCGCATGCGAACCATTTTGTTCTTTTGTTCGCAGTGCCAGCGACGTTGCTGTTGTGGAAGGCGGAAGAATCCAATCGGCCGGGTCTGCTGTGCCTGAGCGGTTTTCTTTATGGCCTGGCATTCCTGATGAAGCAGCAGGGGATTTGCTTTTGTTTGTTTGCGGTCGTGGTGGTTATCTGGAACGCCATTCAGAGCAAAACTATTTTGAGCGGAGGATTTGTAAGAAAGATTTTTTGCCTCAGCCTGCCCATGCTGGTTCCATTTGTGCTGACCTGCCTTTATCTGGAATGGGCGGGTGTTTTTGGCCGGTTCTGGTTTTGGACGTTCAAATACGCCGACTTTTATGCCACAGAGATGAGTTTGGGCGAGGGGATGACGAAATTCATGGACTACGCTCACAAGAAATGGCCAATTTACGCCCCTTTCTTGATTTTGGTGGCGATCGGCCTGCCGCTCATTTCGGGCGCGAAGGCCAGACGAAAGCAGATCATTTTTGCCGTTGCGTTCCTGCTCTTTTCGTTTTTCGGCACGGCGATTGATCTCAATTTTCGGGAACACTATTTCATCCTGATATTGCCCGCGCTGGCGATAATGGTTGGATTCGCCGTAATGGCATTGGAGGAGAGTGCCAAAGGTGGGTTTAAAGTCTTGCCTTCGGTCTGTTGCGCCGCACTTTTGGGCGGGACGATTTTCCAGCAGCGCCAGTATTTTTTTCAACTGCCGGCCAACGCCGTCAGCGCGATTGTTTATTACGGAGACGCGCCGTTTACCGCCATGCCGAATGTGGGTTCCTACATTCGCGAACATTCCACAACTGATGACCTGGTGGCGGTGGTGGGGTCGGAGCCGGAGATTTATTTTTACGCGCAACGGCACTCGGCCACGGGTTACCTGTATATGTATGCGTTGATGGAGCCGCAGCCTTACGCCTCGCAAATGCAGAAGCAGATGATCAACGAAATTGAAACGAATCGCCCTGAATTCCTGGTGCTGGTGCCTACGGCCGATTCGTGGAATGTTCGCCCCAATTCCGACCAGACCATCCTGAAATGGTTTGACCAGTATTCGAAAAATTACCAGCCGGTGCGTTCGATAGGCGAGGGCACCAGCACCGGAAACAAGTTGGTGCAGATGGAAAGCCCGCCGGTCACCATCTATCAACGCAAACCGTCCGCCCATTAGCTTCACGCTGCCAACTCCCGTTCGGTCTTTAATCGCAATTGGCCGCAAGCGGCGTCAATGTCATGGCCTTTTTCGCGGCGCAACGTCGCGGTGACATTTTGTTTTTCGAGCGCTTCCAGAAATTGTTCGCAAACTTCTTCCGAAGGCCGATGCCAGGGCAGGCCTTCGACGGTGTTGTAGGGAATCAAGTTGACCTTGGCGAAAATCTTTTTCGCGATGGCGGCCAGCGGTTTGGTTTGCTGAATCGAATCATTTACGCCGGCAATCAAAATATATTCCAGCGTCATCATGCGGCCTTTTTGCCCCTGGTATTCTTCACAGGCGGCGATGAGTTCCTTAAGCGGATATTTTTTATTTACGGGCATGATTTTGCCGCGGACTTCGTCGGTGGCGCCGTGAAGGGAAATGGCGAGGCGAAACTGGAGCGGTTCTTCGGCAAGCTTGCGGATTTGGGGCGCAAGGCCGCTGGTGGAAATGGTGATTTTGCGCGCGCCGATGCCGCCACCCCAGGGAGCGTTCAGGATTTTAAGCGCTTTCAGCAAATTATCATAGTTGGCGAGCGGTTCGCCCATGCCCATGACGACGATGTTGTCCACGACGCGGGCAGGGGAGGGTTCACCCTGGCGCTCGATGGCGAGGACTTGCTCGATGATTTCGTGGGGTTGAAGGTTGCGTTTCCAGCCTTCGAGGCCGCTGGCGCAAAATTTGCAGCCGTAAGCACAACCGATCTGGGTGGAGATGCAGAGGGTGTGGCGGTCGCTGGCTTCACCGTACAGGGCGGGGTTGGCGGGGATCAAAACGCTTTCGATAAGCGAGTGGTCGGCGAGGCGCCAAAGAAATTTTTGGGTAGTATCGGGCGAGCCCTGTTTGCGGACGAGTTCGGGCGTTTGAAGAGTGAATTGTTCGGCCAGCTTATCGCGCAGGGTTTTGGGCAGGTTTTTCATGGCGTCCCAGGCGGGGGCGCGGCGGGCGTAGAGCCATTCGAGGACTTGCGTGACGCGATAGGCGGGCTCGCCCCAGGTTTTGAACTGGGCTTCGAGTTCTTCGCGCGAGAGGGATTTGATGTCCGGCAACATGGCTTAATAGTCGGTTAAAAATGAGAAATTAAAAAGAGGATAGTTGGTAAATGGGTGGTCTGCATGCGGTGTGGGTTCGTTCAGCCAAAAACGGCTTCGTTTGGCTTTAAAATGGGTTTGCTTGGGTTCTAAATGGATTCATTTGGGTTCGTTTTTGCGACAAAATGACGCGGTGTTTTTTTGTTTCATATTGATTTATAACGAGTTGCATGTTCTTCAAAATGGGTTCGTTTGGTAAAAACGATGTTTTTGCGTGAACGGCCAAAGGCGCCAACAAAAATAACGGGAAGCAAGGTGACGATTTTTTTCTCCAAGACCTTTGAATGGCTTTGAATGCCTTTGAACATCTTTGAATGGGGGTAAAGGGGCTCCTACAAAGATTTGGCTCGCCTTCTCCTTCAGGAGCGAGCGAATGGCTGGGCCGACGCTTTGCGATTTTTAAAAACGCAGTCATGGGGCCAACTTACCAGCAAATTGGAAAAGTTAGAGGTAGTGGCGAACCCAATCGGAAGTGACGAATCAATAGCTTCGCGGTGCTCGGCCTTAAACTTATGACTGGCCACAAGATGGTCTATCAATTCATCAATCGCCGCCCAACGGTCTTCGGCCTTCAGATCAATGGGCGTTTCGCCAGGGCCCAAAAAGCCGTTTAAATCCACGAAAAATCCATAAACCCGGAAGGCAGGGAAGCATAATGAAATTTTAAGAAAATAGCTGTTGACAGTTCCGTTTAATTTGTTAATTTCTGAATAGACAGAAATTAAAGAAATATGCAACCGCTGACGCCAGTAAAACAAAAGTTCATCCTTCATTGGGGGGAGATGGGGACGCGGTGGGGCATCAATCGCACGGTGGCGCAGATCCATGCGCTGCTGTTCGTTTCGCCGGAGCCGCTGAATGCGGACGACATTGTGGAGACGCTGGGGGTGGCGCGTTCGAACGTCAGTACCAGCCTTAAGGAACTACAGAGCTGGGGCATCGTCAAAATGGTGCATATCCTGGGGGACAAGCGGGACCATTTTGAATCCATGAAAGACGTGTGGGAATTGTTCCGCGTGGTGCTCAACGAGCGGAAACGGCGGGAGATTGATCCGACGATGCAAATGCTCGATGAGTGCATCGCCGACGCCGAAAAGAATAAGGCGACGGACGCCTACACGGAACAACGGCTACGCGATTTGCGCGAGTTTTTTGAGACGACTTCCACGTGGTACACGCAGCTTTGCAAATGGCCGGTCACGACGATCGTTAAATTCCTGAAAGCGGGGGACAAAGCCATGAAACTGTTTGGGTTTGGGAGATAAATTTTTTTGAAAGACCATTTCTGTGAATACAGAAATTACAGATAAAGAAAACTTTAACGGTTGGGTGCTCTATGACGGGAACTGCCGGCTGTGCATGGGCATGGCCCGGCGTTTTCAGCACTTGCTCGCGGAGCGGCATTTCGAGCTGTTGCCATTACAAACGGCATGGGTGAAGGCCCGGTTGCATTTGCCTGAGGCGCAATTGTTATCGGAGATGCGGTTGTTGCGGCCAGATGGGAAATTTTTTGGCGGGGCGGATGCGGTGCTGGAAATCAGCCGGCATTTCTGGTGGGCTTGGCTGCCCGGCCAAATCGGTCGGATACCGCCGGTGAGAGGGATCCTTCACGCATTGTATCGCTGGGTTGCGCGGAATCGGGATTGCATTAATGGCCACTGCGAAATCAAAAAGCAAAAGCGGTTGGTTGATTTCCTGCCGCTGCTGGTGTTGCCGGGGCTGGCGCTGATTTTAAGGACGCAGATGGCCGCATGGGTGTTTATGTGGGGAATGGCCTTTGCCCTTTACTTTGGTTGCAAATGGCTGACGTATCGGGAAGCGTTGCGGCGGGGACTGAGGCCCGGATTGTTTCGTACACTGGCTTATCTTGTTGCGTGGCCCGGAATGGATGCGGAGGGTTTTCTAAATGAAAAAAACAAATACGTGGGCCTTTTTGGTAATTCGAACGGTTCTCCCTCACCCCGACCCTCTCCCGCTGGGAGAGGGAGAATTATACGCCGACGGCTTGAAATGCTGTGTAATGGGTTCGGTTTAGATGTCCAATGTGCTACTCAAGAACCGGCGAAGCTAAAGCCATACAAAACGGAATGGATTTTTGCGGCGACAAAAATGATTTTTGGCGCGGCGCTCGTTTGGGGATGCGTGCGAATACTGGTTCCGGTCCAGCCAATCCTGGCGGGGTGGGTGGGGATGGCTGGCGTTGTGTTCATTCTGCATTTTGGATGTTTCCACCTTCTATCGCTGATCTGGCGGCGGGCGGGAATCAGAGCAACACCGCTGATGCAAAATCCGGTGGCTTCGAGGTCGCTTGCGGAATTTTGGGGCCGACGCTGGAACACGGCGTACCATGAATTGGCGTTTCGGTTTACGTTTCGCCCGTTCCGACGGCTTACGACGCCGATGGCGGCGACATTATCGGTTTTTGGCATTTCGGGATTAATCCATGAATTGGTCATTTCGTTGCCGGCTCGAGGCGGTTATGGATTGCCGACACTTTATTTTTTGATCCAGGGCATTGGGAGCATCTTTGAGCGCAGCCGGTTGGGGTGCGGCATTGGGCTGGGGCAGGGCGCGCGCGGGTGGTTTTTCACTTTCGTCGTAACGGTTTTTCCCGCGTATTGGCTTTTTCATCCGCCGTTTATTACCCACGTCATCCTGCCGATGCTGACGGCCATTGGCGCAACCTGAAAGGAAACATGAATACACATACCCTCACTCTATTACTCGAACTGGCTGGCGCGATGCACCTGGGCCTGATGTGCGCCGGGGCGCTGATGCCGCGGGCGGTGAACCTGCGCGCAAATATCGCCGGACTTCCGCCGTTTATCCGGCGATTGTTTTGGGTGTACTACGCGTTCATCGGCTTGTGCCTGGTGAGCTTTGGGCTGATCACCGTCACATTTGCCGGGACGCTGGCTGAAGGCAGCGGGCTGGCGCGAGCGATGTGCGCATTCATGGCCGTGTTTTGGACGGTACGGCTGATTGCTGCGACGTTCATCTTTGACGTGCGGCCGTACCTGACCAACAACTTTTGGCGGCTGGGTTATCACGCAACCAACGTGGTATTCATTTATCTGCCGGTGGTTTATGCATGGGCGGCATTGAAGGGAGGGAGAATTTGAAAACGATTCTGCCAACCATGCACGGGTTGATTGACCGGCGGATGCTCGTCAACTTTCACGTTCAACCGGAGGTGATCCGCAAATTGTTACCTCCCTATTTCCGGCCAAAACTTGTGAGGGGCTGGGCGATGGCCGGCATTTGCCTCATTCGCCTGAAGGACATACGTCCGCGTGGTTTCCCGCTGGCTTTTGGAATTACGTCGGAAAACGCGGCGCATCGGATTGCGGTGGAATGGGAGGAGGACGGCGAAGTTCGTGAAGGCGTTTTTATTCCGCGTCGTGACACGTCGTCGGCGTTGCAGGCCATTGCGGGCGGGAAGGTTTTTCCAGGGGTCCATCATGTGGCCGATTTTAAGGTGAGGGAAACAAACGATGAATTTTGCCTGCAAATGCAGTCGCGCGATAACAGCGCATTTGTCGAAGTACAGGCGCGCCCGGCTTCGCAAATGCCGGCGACATCGGTTTTCCCGTCGCTCGGCGAAGCTTCGGAGTTTTTTGCGCGTGGTTCGGTCGGATATTCGGCGACGAACAGTCCAAATTCCTGCGAAGGGCTTGAGCTTTTTACTGAGCGCTGGCAGGTCGAGCCGTTAGAGGTCGAATTGGTGCGTTCAAGCTTCTTTGACAATGCGAAGCGGTTCCCGCAGGGGACGGTCCATTTCGATTGCGCGCTATTGATGCGGAATATTGAGCATGAATGGCATGTGCTCCCGCGCATGACGCGGACTGGCAATAAGAACAAAGACGGGCTGTGGCGGCATACGCGCCGGGTATTTTTTGAAATGCCATGAACGCGAAAAAAATCATTCTGGCCGGTGGTTCAGGCTTTCTGGGAAAAGCATTGGCCACGCATTTTCAAACGGGCGGCTATGAAATTGTGGTTTTGACACGTTCGCCAAAGCCGGCGGTCGATGGTGTTCGCGAAGTTTTGTGGAATGCGAAGACAATCGGTGATTGGGGAAGCGAACTGGAAGGAGCCACAGCAGTAATCAACCTCACAGGGCGGTCGGTGAATTGTCGTTATCATGAGCGGAACCGGAAGCTGATTATGGAATCACGCGTTGATTCGACGCGCGTCATCGGCGAGGCCATTGCGAAATGCAAAAGTCCGCCGCCGGTTTGGTTGAATGCGAGCACGGCGACGATTTACAAGCACACTTTTGGCCCGGCGTGGGATGAGAATGGCAAGATCGGCAGCACGACAGAAGTGAGAGATGAATTTTCCGTCGAGGTGGCGACGGCATGGGAACGGACGCTCAATGAGGCAAGAACGCCAGGCACACGAAAGGTGGCGATGCGCGCAGCGATGGTTCTGGGAACGGGCAGCAACAGTGTCTTCCCGATGCTGCGACGGCTCACGCGATTGGGACTCGGTGGCAAAGTAGGCAGCGGCAGGCAATTTGTTTCATGGATTCATGAGCGCGATTTTTGCCGTGCCGTGGAATGGCTCGTTACGCATGACCAATTGGGTGGCGCGGTAAATATTGCTGCGCCAAATCCGGTCACGAACGCGGAAATGATGAAGACGTTCCGCGAAGTTTGCCATCGGCTGATTGGTTTGCCGACGGCAAATTGGATGCTGGGACTTGGCGCGTTCATACTGCGAACGGAGCCGGAATTGGTAATTAAAAGCCGCCGAGTGGTTGCGCGGCGGCTTGTCGAATCCGGGTTTCGTTTTGAGTTTCCCTTTCTTCGTCCGGCGCTGGAAAACCTGCAAAACTATGGTGACCCATGAACGAAATTCTCCAACCAGCGGCCGTCTCCATTCGCGAGCCAAGCGCGTCGGCGCGAGGGAGGATGTTGTCGCGACGCGGCGAGCCGATGTTTATCGCCGGTTGGAAAAATGTTTTAATGATTCATTTCGAGGTGGATGCGGAAGCACTGCAACGCGAGATGCCGTTTGAACTGGATTTGTGGAATGGTCGGGCATTCGTCAGCCTCGTGGCTTTTACCATGCGCGGAATGAGGCCGCGAATCGGCGGCAGAGTTGGGGCGTTACTTTTTCGTCCGATTGCGACGCATGAATTTCTGAATGTGCGGACGTACGTGCGCCAGGGCGGGGAGTGCGGAATCCATTTTATTGCCGAGTGGCTTGCGAATCGTCTAGCGGTAATGCTGGGGCCGGGAACGTTTGGGCTGCCGTACCGCTACGGGCGGATTGAATATGGTCGCGACGGCGAAATTGTTTCGGGCCGAATCGTAGACGTGAAAAGCGGCGCAGCACTGGCCTATAATGCTCAATTAAACGAACCCGTGGTCTTCCAACCGTGCGCAGCGGGTTCGCTGGATGAATGGCTGATGGAACGGTACACGGCGTTCAATGCGGCGGGTGGGCGGAAGCGGTTCTTCCGCGTGTGGCATCCGTCGTGGCCGCAATGCCGGGCCGAAGTAAAACTGCGAGAAACGTCACTGCTGACAAAAAACTGGCAATGGTTTGGCGGGGCGCAATTGGCTGGCGCCAATTTTTCCCCCGGATTTGACACAGTGTGGATGGGGCGGCCATGGCGAGTGGCTAGCGGCGGATAATCATGCCCATTCTTGTCAGCGCTTCGGCTCGTGGTTAAGGATGGCTTCCGGCAGTCCCAGAAGCTTTTCTTTGAGGAGATGAAGGGCGTGGGAGCGCGAGAATTTGAACATCGTCTCACGTTCTTTGGCAAAGCGGTTAAAGATGGCGAATTCAATCAATGGAAGATTGCCGGTTTCTTCAAAAACGATCGGCGTGCCAGAGTGGAACAACTCGTTCGCAACCCCGCGATCGCGCATAGAAACTTCGTGCTCAATATGGTCAAGGGCCTCGCGGAATTCCGAATCAAACAGGGCTTTCGCGGAAAAGACTTCGGGATATTGGCCAAAATCGTAGAGATACAAGGCATCCGCGTGGGCGCAGGAGGTGCGGGAATGAAGAAAGGGCAGATCGGGAAATTGATGGAACACGTAAAACTCCGCGAAGGGAGAATGGGCATCCATTGTATCCGCTGCGACGACGAGCACGGGCCGGCAGCCGCCCATAGCGCACGAGCCCCTGTATATTTTAATCAACGATTCCGGCGGTAACGGCATGGCATTTTTGCAGCACGTTACAGGCCACGAACCACTTACATTGCAATTTGCTTCACGCGTTTTTGGGCTTCCGCGAGAAAAACGTCAATGAGCGAGGTTTTGCGCCCACGCCAGAGGGCGCCGATGACAATCGGGGGAAATCCCGCCAGCGGCAGCATGCGGACTTTGGGCGAGAGACTTTTGCGCGGGACGCTGATGGCCACGCCGATGCCCAGGCCGCTGGCGACGTAGGCTTCAATCAACTCCACCGAGCTGGCTTCAATTCCGGGAAACCAGTCCACGCCGCGCTTTTGCAGTTCGTTCTGGAATTTTTTGGAGATGCTTTCCAGCGTGGGCAGGCAGATCAGCGGTTCGTCAATCTTGTCGCGTTTCCAGATTTCCTCCGCGGATTTGATGGGACTATTTTTTTCCACGAGCAGGACGAGGGGAAGTTCCAGCAACGTGACGGAATGGGTTCCGGCGGGCAACTTTCCTTCGATGAGCGAAAACGCGAGATCGATTTCATCGCGCTGGAGCATTTCTTCGAGTTGAACGGGATAGCCTTCGCGCAGGGAGAGTTTCAGGCCGGGAAATTTTTTGCGGGCGGCCTGGAAAATTTCAGGCAAATGATCGCGCAGGACGATGGCCGAAGCGCCAACGCGGATGTGGCGCGCCTGGCCGCCCTGGAGATCGACGGCCATTTTCTCGAGGTTGGCGAAAAAGGGCTGGATGAAATGGAAAAGTTTTTCGCCTTCGGCAGTGAGCGTGAAGGGGCGGCGTTGAAAGAGCGTGGCGCCGAGATATTCCTCGAGTTGCGCCATCTGCGAGCTGACGGCGGGCTGCTGGATGCCATAGGGAATGTTGCGGACGGCAGGCATGATGCCACCGTGGCGCGCGACGTAATAAAAAAGTTCGAGGTGATGGACGTTCATCGAGTCGGTCAATGTTCGGGAAAGTTTTATCAATTCACGCCCGCAACGCAAGGTGAGTTAAATGGAGGCATGCAAACGGAACAAGCAGAACAACCAGTGGTGCCGGTGGTGCTGGAGCTTGCCGGCACAGCAGGCGCGATACCGGTAATCCCAACGAAAGAACCCAATGAGCGGTGTGCCCGGCATACCGGCGCGGGCTGCGGCAATTGTCCGTGCCGCGGCCGTTGCAGGCGGACACGGCGGAACTGAAAGGAAATTTATGAAAATGATCATTAAAATAACAGGAGCAGTTATGGCGGTTTGTTTGCTGGCGGTCTTTGGAACGAAAATCATTTCTTCGCGCGGGTCTTCCGATGGAGCGGACCAGAGTTACGCGACTGGCCAGCAATCCGGCGGCGCGAACGCACAGCAAATGGCCGCAATAGAGACCGCGCGGCTTCTGGATAATCTTGACGAAATTGCGTCCCGTTAAAACCTAAAACTTAATTCCAATGAAAACTGCTCTTTTAATCCTGGTAAAAATCATGGCGACGGTGCTGGCGGCGGATTTTGTGGCCGGGCTGATTCATTGGCTGGAGGACGCTTACGTGCGCGAGGACACGCCGCTGATTGGCAAACGCATCGCGCGGCCGAACATCGTGCATCACCATTATCCGCGCTACATGGTGCGGCATAGTTGGTGGCAAACTTCGTGGGACCTGATGCTGGTCTCGGCGGCGCTGGTAATTGCGGCGTGGTTTGCGGGACTGCTGACGTGGGAAGTGTGGCTGTTTGCCATTTTGAGCGCGAACGCAAACGAACTCCATAAGTGGGAACATCGCACGCGCAAAGAAAACGGCTGGCTGATTTCGTTTTTGCAGGATATCCGGTTGCTGCAAACGGCCAGGCATCATGCGCGGCATCACACTGATCCCAAGGAAAGTCATTTCTGCACGATCACCAATTTTCTGAACCCGGTGCTGGATGGCGCGCATTTCTGGGGCGGACTGGAATGGCTGCTGGCGCGGACGATCGGGCTGGTGCGGCGAGAAGATACGTCCATTCGCGGGCATGGGCCGGGGCCAGAGTGGTTGTTGGAGTATCGGAGGTAAGATTTATTGGCCGCTTTACTGTGCGCCTGATTCATAAACATCGAACAGCGGTTTTCCTTCAGCATCCAGAGGCGGGGAAGGCGGAGGGGTGACTGTCCCGATGACACTGAAAAGGTTGCCGCCCCTGTTTTTGAAAATTATTCTTTGCCCTTCGTTGCGTAACACGAAACCGTGGCTATTGACTCGCCTGCCCGCAAAGGGATCGACGTGGGAAATGACTATGCTGCGGACATTAGGATTCATCCGCGCCCGATGAAAAAAATCAAGGTCAATCATAGTTATCAGCTCGCTCATGCCCTCATTCATCCGCTGGCGCAGTAGTGTGGCGTTGGATGCCGACCATAGGATAATGGCCTTTTTGTTTTCGACGGGCAGCATCTGCGAAAGATAAGTGTAGAGACAATCGTAAGCCGCATTCGTTTCGCCCTGGCGAAAATAAAGCAATTCCGCCCGCATCAATAACGCCGACGCATCCGGAGAAAGGCCGTAAATCAAATTGATCTGAACGACTGGATGCAGGTTGATTTCAGACATCGTTCTATTTGTGTTGTCCCGGATCAGGTCAATCGTGGTCAAATGAAGCCACGGCGAATCTGCGACCGTCTGGGCAAGTGAAGACTGAAAGTTTGTCCTGAAAGATTCACCCAGGCCGTGACCCTGCAGCGCCAAGCTCAACTTATTGGCTGTTGCCGCATTTTTATTGTTGATCACGTTATTAGCGATCGCTTCAACAAAACCAGCGAGAAAATATGCCCCCAATTCCACTCCCGCCTGTTCACCAGCTTGTGCAGGAGTTGCGCCTGGAGAAACAGACGTTCCACTCGGGTGGTTGCCAGATTCAATATGGTCTATTTGTGGTATTACAAATGGATCGTCTTGGGACAGGAGGATATGGCAGGTTGCGGGCGTAAGGGGATCCAGCGTCCCAGGCATAAAAGGAAGTTGATAAAAATTGTCGCCGCTGAGTTCATACTTCCGCACGTAATTTTCGCCGGCTTCCGGGGAAATTACTTTAAATTGATTTCCAGAAAATGATGGGCCTACGGTGATAAAACAGCTTTGGCCTTTATTTACGACAAATGTGAGGCAGGCGTGGTTCTCAGAATCCGGTGACGAAACAGTGTGTTCGCCCGGCCAAACAGGGGTATAGATAAAGGAGCTAATCTTGAGAGAAGTGGAGTTCTGCCGGTCAAGGCAGAAGTCCCACAAAGCCTGCCCGCCCAAAAGATAATACGGGCATATAATATAAACCCCGGCGTTGTTTGGAGGAGGTTTGAAACTTAATGCCTGTTCCCTGGCTGCAGGAGAGGCTTTAGGAACCGTCGCGCACCCTGATATCAAGCCCATGAAGATTGAGATGATGATAACCGCATACCAACCCAAACTTTGGCGGTTAGCCTTCATTATTTTTGTTTTATCCAGCCGATAGCTTTATCCGCGAGCTTATCAAATGCGGTCACGGCCATTTCCAGGTGATCTTCCTTGGTGTCCTCGATTTTATTGTGGCTGATGCCGTGCAGGCTTTGGACAAACATCATGACGGTGGGCACGCCGGCGGCAGCGACTTCGGCGGCGTCGTGCAACGGGCCGCTGGGCATGCGATGCGATTTGCCGCAAGTCTCGCGAATGGCTTCATCGCAGAGGTTGATCAAGCCATTATTAAACGGGCACGGATCAATTTGCCAAAGGCGGTCCCAGGTGACGGTGAGGTTGCCCTCGCGCGCGTATTTTTCGCTCGCAATCCGGGCATCCAACAGCATGGTTGCGAGCGCGGTGGCGTCGAGATGCCGTTGATCCAAAGTGATGCGGCAATCTTCGACGACGCTGGTGACGATGCCGGGTTTGGCCATGCAGGAGCCGATGGTGCAAACACCGTTGCCGCTGCGTTCGGCAATGCGATAAATTTCCGGGCTCATTTTTGCGGCGGCCAGAAAAGCGTCCTTGCGGCGGTTCATGGGCGTGCTACCGGAATGCGCGGCCTGGCCATGGAACGTAATGGCATGGCGCTCCACGCCGAATGTTCCCAGGACCGCAGCCAGCGGCAGGTCCAGGTCCAAAAGCACTGGCCCCTGTTCGATGTGCAATTCGAGATACGCAAAGGCATTTTCCAATTCCTTGCGGCTTTCTTTCACGTGCTCGAAATCAATGCCCACTTCGCGCAGGGCATCAGGCAATTTGATGCCATCTTTATCTTTTAATTGCCGCGCTTCGTTCAAATTCAAGTTGCCGGAACAGGCGGAGGAGCCGAACAAACTTTTGCCAAAGCGCGCGCCTTCTTCATCCGCCCAATCCACGAGGCGAACGGTCACGGGAGGCTTGCCGCCATATTGGTTATGGAGGCGGCGTAAAATTTCCACACCGGCCAGGACATTGAGGCAACCGTCCAGCCAGCCGCCGTTGGGCACGGAATCCATGTGGCCGCCGATGAGCAGGCATTTTGGCGACGCGCCGGCCAGCGTGAACCAGGTGTTGCCCGCGTCGTCGTTATGGATTTCCAGCGGCAGATCCTCGACTCGTTTGCGCAGCCATTGGCGTGCGGTGAGCCAGGTTTTGGTGAAAGCGACGCGTTGCGCGCCGTTTTCATCGCCGGTGAGCGCGCGAAGATCTTTGAGTTCGGCAACGGTGCGTCTGGGATTGAGAGCGCTCATGGCTTCGGGACTCAGCTTATAGGATAACGGCGGTTGTGTAAAATTATTGTGACATTTTAGAGCAAAGTCGCTATAAACATTGAGTTGGGGTATTGAACATTAAGTTATGCCAACACTAAAAACTACTGTTGATGGGTTGAAACTGCCGAATCCTTTCGTCATCGGCTCGGGGCCTCCCGGAACCAATCTCAACGTCATCATCAAAGCGTTCCAGGAAGGGTGGGGCGCCGTTATCGCCAAGACCGTCAGCCTGGATGCTTCCAAGGTCGTGAATGTGACGCCGCGCTATGCCAAGCTCCATTCCTCGGACGGCAAGGAAATCATCGGCTGGGAAAATATCGAGCTGATCAGCGATCGGCCGTTCAAGATTTGGGAGGAGGAATTTAAGAAGTGCAAAGACCAGTTCCCCGATCGCATTCTCATTGCGTCCATCATGGAGGAATATCGCAAGGACGCATGGATTGAATTGGTGGAACGCTGCCAGGCCTGCGGCGTGGATGGATTTGAACTGAACTTTTCCTGTCCGCACGGTTTGCCCGAGCGCAAAATGGGCGCGGCGATGGGTGAGAACCCTGAGATTCTTACGGAAGTCGTTGGCTGGGTGATGAAAGTGGCGAAGAAACCGGTTTGGGCCAAGATGACGCCGAACGTCACGCACATTGAAGATCCCACCCGTGCGGCGCTTAAAGCTGGTGCGACAGGCATCGCCGCCATCAACACGATTCGCAGTGTCATGGGTGTGAACCTCGATACGCTCCGCCCGGAACCCAATGTGGAAGGCTATACGACGCCGGGTGGTTATTCCTGCCGTGCCGTCAAACCGATAGCGTTGCGCATGGTCATGGAAATCGCGCAGGTCATTCGCAGGGAATATCCCGGGCGTTCACTCTCGGCCATTGGCGGTGTCGAGACCGGCAACGATGCAGCGGAATTTATTTTGCTCGGTGCGGACACAGTGCAGGTTTGCACCGGCGTGATGAAGTTCGGCTACGAGCACGTTAAACCGGTGTGCGAGCAATTGCTCGCGTTTATGGAGAAACATAAATTTGAAACGCTCGCGGATTTCAAAGGCAAGAGCCTCGATTATTTTACCACCCACGCCGATTTGGTGAAACGCCAGGGCGAGCGCAAAGCCGCGCAAAAGGCCGCTTCCACGGCAAAAGTAGTCAAGAGCGACGGCGAATGGAAAGGCGATGAGTTTGTGAAACAATCGCAGGCATTATCAAGATGAAGCTCCAAGCACCAACCCCCAAGCAACAGAGAAGCTCCAAATCTCAAGCTCCAATCGGTATGAAGGATGATGGTGTTTTTAGATATCCGCAGATTTCTGGTGGGGCTTTCGTTCTTAATGACTCGCCAACCGAAAACAGCCCAGAACGCCACGCGTTTGATTTGGAAGAACGGACAGCACTATTCGGTGAAGCGATTATTCGTTTCGTAAAGAAGGTTCCGCGCGCTCCGGAAAATGACCGTCTTATAAACCAGCTTGTCGGTTGTAGTACCAGTATCGGCGCGAACTACTGCGAAGCAAATGAAGCCGTTTCGAAAAAAGATTTCAAATATACTATTGGTCGCTGTGTGAAAGAGGCGAAGGAGACGAAGTTCTTTCTACGTATGATTGCCGCTTCGGAACCAAAACTGGCTAACGATGCACGCAAACTCTATCGCGAAGCAAAGGAATTACATCTTATCCTTGCAAGCATCTATAGAAAATGAAACGACCCAACAATAGTTTTTATTGCACATTGTATCTGGTATTTGGTGCTTGGAATTTCTCTGGTGCTTGGAGCTTGGAATTTGGTGCTTGTTAAATATGCCCCACAAAACTAGAACCTTGCCCGTTCTTTGTAGATGGCGAAAACGAATCCAGCCGATTAACCCGTGATAACACACAAGGTCAAAGTTCATCCGTCGAAAGCTTCGCTACCCAAGGCGGAGCAACTGGCCTGGAAAATAGCCGCCGTGGCTTCCGATAAAACGGCGATTAATTCTGCGGCAGGCGAGATGGTCATCAATCGCATCATTGATAATGCCGCAGTGGCGATCGCGGCGATTAATCGCACTCCCGTAGCCAACGCCCGTACGCAGGCGCTGGCGCATCCGCGTGCGAATGGCGCGACTTTGTTTGGCGTTACGGCGGGGCAACGATTCGATTGCGAATGGGCGGCGTGGGCCAACGGGGTGGCCGTGCGTGAGCTGGACATGCACGACACGTTTCTTGCGGCGGATTATTCGCATCCAGGCGATAACATTCCGCCATTGCTGGCCGTCGCGCAGCAGTGCGGGCGCAGCGGCGCAGATTTATTGCGCGGGCTTCTGGTCGCGTATGAAATTCAAATGGACCTCGTCCGCAGCATTTGCCTGCACGAATTTAAGAAAGATCACATCGCGCATCTTTGCCCGTCTGCCGCTGCCGGCATTGGCGCGATGCTTGGTCTCGATGCAGATACCATTTATCAAGCCGTCCAACAGGCGGTGCATGTGGGATTTTCCACGCGCCAATCGCGCAAGGGCGAAATTTCGAGTTGGAAAGCTTATGCGCCGGCCCATGCCGGCAAACTGGCCATTGAAGCGGTGGACCGGGCGATGCGCGGCGAGAAAAGTCCTTCGCCCATCTATGAAGGCGAAGATAGTGTTATTGCATGGATGCTCGGCGGCAAGAATGTCAGTTATGAAGTCCCATTGCCCGCGCCGGGCGAGTCCTGCCGCGCCATTCTCGATTCCTACACGAAGGAACATTCTGCCGAATACCAGGCGCAGGCGTGGATTGATCTCGCGTTCAAATTGCGCCAACAAATTCCCGATCTCAAAGCCATCCGCGAAATCATCCTGCACACGAGCCATCATACGCATTTTGTCATCGGCACTGGCGCGGGTGATCCGCAGAAATCCGACCCGAATGCGAGCCGCGAAACGCTCGACCACAGCATCATGTTTATTTTTGCGGCGGCGTTGCACGGTGGCTTTTGGCATCACGTAAAAAGCTATGCGCCCGAAGTAGTGAAGAATCCTGACGTCATCGCGCTTTGGAAAAAAATCACGACGCGGGAAGATGCGGAATGGACGCGGCGCTATCATTCCACCGATCCGAAGGAAAAAGCTTTCGGCGGACGCATTGAAATTATTTTTAACGACGGCAAAAAAATGGTGGATGAAATTGCCGTGGCGAATGCGCATCCGCTTGGCGCGAAACCTTTTGGCCGCGCCGATTACATCCATAAATTTGAAACGCTCACGGAAGGTTTGGTTGCTTCTGCCGAATCAAAGCGGTTTTTGACCCTGGTCCAACGCCTGCCTCAGTTGACGACAACGGAAGTTTGCGAACTCAACGTCGTGCTGCCCTCCGAAAAACTGACTTGCGCCACACGTGACAAGCACGGCATTTTCTAACCATGCATTCAGACACTAAATCCGCCGCCGATAAACGCAAAGACTTTCGCGCCGCGCTTAAATCTGGAAAACTCCTGCGCTTTCCCGGCGCGTTTTCACCACTGGTGGCGATGGCGATTGAGCGGCACGGCTTCGACGGCGTTTATGTTTCCGGCGCGGCATTGTCCGCGGATTTGGGCCTGCCGGACATTGGGCTGACGACCCTTTCCGAAGTGTCAACACGCGGCGGAGCGATTGCACGGGCGACTGATTTGCCCGCGTTGATTGATGCTGACACCGGCTTTGGCGAGGCATTGAATACTGCACGGACCATCCAGACATTTGAGGATGCGGGCCTTTGCGGATGCCATCTCGAAGACCAGGTGAACCCCAAGCGTTGCGGTCATCTGGATAATAAGACGCTGGTCACAACGCAGGTGATGATGGAAAAAGTCCGCGCAGCGTCGGGCGCGAAACGCGATAAAAATTTTCTCATAATGGCGCGGACAGACGCAAGGGCTTCGGAGGGTCTCGACGGCGCAATTGCCCGCGCTAAAGCGTACATCGACGCCGGTGCCGATGCCATTTTTCCCGAAGCGCTGGACAACGAAAGCGAGTTTGAGAAATTTCGCAAAGCTATCAAAGTGCCGTTGCTGGCGAACATGACCGAGTTTGGTAAAAGCAAATTGCTCACCGCCAAACAGCTCTCCAACCTCGGCATCAATATCGTGATTTATCCGGTAACCACCCTGCGGCTGGCGATGAAAGCGATTGAAGACGGACTGGCCGTTATTAAAAGCGAGGGGACGCAGGAATCACTCGTGAAAAAAATGCAAACGCGCGCGGAACTTTATGAATTGTTGCGCTACGAAAGTTACGCGAAGTTCGATAAGGGCATTTTTAATTTTAAACTGTGAGGTGATTATGAGTGAAGACACAGTCATCCATCGCGGCCTTGACGGCGTCGTCGTTGATACCACCCGCATCTCGAAAGTGATGCCGGAAATCAACGCGCTTGTGTACAGCGGCTATCCCGTCCAGGAACTCGCAGAGAACTGCCGTTTTGAGGAGGTCGCCTGGCTCGTTTGGCACGGGGAATTGCCATCGGCAAGCCAACTCGCGTCATTCGAAGCGCAAGAACGTTCGCGTCGTAATATCAGTCCGGCCCTGCTTGAAGTCATCCGTAAATCTCCGCGCACGGCCCACCCGATGGACGCGTTGCGCACGGCAGTGAGCTTCTTCGGGATGGAAGACGCAGCGCAGGATAAAACCGACGCTGCGACGAACCTGAATCGTTCGATCGACTTGCTGGCCAAAATCCCGACGATGATTGGCGCGTTCTATCGTTTCCGCAAAGGACAGGAATTTATCCCGCCGCGCGGCGATTTGAGCATGGCGGAGAATTTCTTTCACGTTTGCCACGGCAAGGTTCCCGCGCCCGAAGTGGTGCGTGCGTTTGATGTTTCGCTGACGCTTTACGCCGAGCATGGTTTCAACGCCTCGACGTTCACCGCGCGCACCGTCGTCTCCAGTTTGTCCGACCTTTACAGCGGCGTCGTGGGCGGCATCGCTTCGCTCAAGGGGCCGTTGCATGGCGGCGCGAACGAAGCGGTGATGCACATGCTCTTGGAAATCGACGATCCAAAAATAGCCCGCGAGTGGATGCTGAAGGCTTTGAAAGAAAAACGCAAAGTCATGGGCTTTGGCCATCGCGTTTATAAAAACGGCGATTCGCGCGTGCCGACGATGAAAAAATACGCGCAAAAAATGGCGGCGTTCACCGGCGAGAAAAAATGGCTGGAGATCGCGGACATCCTCGAAGCCACGATGCTCGAGCAAAAGAACATTCATCCCAACCTCGATTTTCCCAGTGGCCCGGCCTACTACATGATGGGCATCGATATTGATATGTACACACCCATCTTCGTGGTGGCGCGCATCACCGGCTGGACGGCGCACATCATGGAACAACTGGCGAACAACGCGCTGATCCGTCCGCTTTCGCAATACACCGGGCCCGCCCAGCGCAGCGTTGTGCCCCTCGCAAAACGGTAATCTGATTTATGACCAAAACCGATCCCTGTCCTTTTTTTATTGGAGGTGAATGGCTCGAACCAAAACTCTCTGCCACGCCCGTTTTCAATCCTTCCATCGGCGAAGTGATTGCGGAATGTCCCGTTGGTGGAATTGCCGAAGTGAATGCCGCCGTGGATGCCGCCGCTGCCGCCTTTCCGGGCTGGATGGAAACGCCACCAGTGGAACGTGCGCGTATTTTCTTCCGTTTCAAAATGTTACTCGAAGAAAATTTCGACGACCTCGTGCGTTGCAACACGCGCGAGCACGGTAAAACGCTCGTGGAATCGCGTGGCGACGTGAAGCGCGGCATCGAGATGGTCGAATTTGCCTGCGGCGTGCCGTCGCTGCTCATGGGTGAGGTACTGGAAAACGTGGCGCGCGGGATTGATTGCGAGACCATTCGCCAGCCGCTCGGCGTGTGCGTTGGCATCACGCCATTCAACTTTCCGGCGATGGTTCCTCTGTGGATGTATCCCATCGCCATCGTCAGCGGAAATACTTTTGTGCTCAAGCCGAGTGAAAAAGTGCCGCTTACGGCCATTAAAATTGTGAAATTGTTGGAAAAAGCCGGCTTGCCCAAGGGCGTAATAAACATCGTTCATGGTGGACGCGAAGTCGTGGACGGCTTGCTCACGCACCCCAAAGTGAAGGCGATTTCGTTTGTCGGTTCCACGCCGGTGGCGAAACATATTTACGAAGTAGGAACCAGGCACGGCAAACGCGTCCAATCCAACGGCGGCGCGAAAAATTTTGTCCTGCTGATGCCGGATGCCGACGTGGAAAACTCCACGCGCGGCGTGATCGAGGCCGCCTTCGGCTGCGCGGGCGAGCGTTGTATGGCTGGATCTACGGTGGTAGTTGTGGGCGACGCGGAAAAGACGGTTTTGCCGACGCTGATTGAAGCCACGCGCAAAATCAAAGTCGGCCCCACCGACCGCGAAAAGCAGCCGGACATGGGCGCAGTCATTACGAAGCAGCATCGCGACCGCGTTTTGGAATTGATTGAAGCCGGCGTGAAAGAAGGCGCAAAAATTCCTGCCGATGGCCGGGGCGTGAAAGTGAGCGAAGCGCCGAATGGATTTTACGTGGGCGCCACCATCCTGGACCAGGTGCAAACTAACATGACCGTTGCGCGCGAAGAAATCTTTGGCCCGGTGCTGAATGTGATGCACATGGCTGATTTGGACGCGGCGATCGAACTGGCGAACAAATCGAATTACGGCAACGGCGCTTCGATCTTTACCCGATCAGGCAAGGCGGCGCGCGAGTTCAAGCATCGCATCAACTGCGGCATGGTGGGCATCAACATCGGCGTGCCGGCCTCCATGGCATGGTTCCCGTTCAACGGCTGGAACGACTCCTTCTTCGGCGACCTGCACATGCAGGGCAAAGAAGGCGTGCAGTTTTTCACGCAGCAAAAAGTCACCACCAGCCGCTGGTTCAGCTACGGCGAAGGCGATATTTGGCATCGGGAAAAATAACGCATGAAGATATTCAAGGCCGTCCTGTTGATTGCGTTAATGGCAGGCACCCCTTTATTTTTCACCTCCTGTTCAAAGCCAGCCTCCAGTGATGATCCTGTCGTGGATGTTGATAGCAGCGACAAGGAGATGAATGGTGCCATTGATCAGTCAAGAAAATCAGTGCAGCAATTTATCGCGGCCCTGCAATCCCCCACGGCGTCCCAATCAGCCTTCAGCGTTAAAAAACGGTTTGATCAGGGCAAAAAGGGGGAACACATTTGGCTGACCGATGTCACTTTCGACGGAAAAAACTTTCACGGCAAAGTCGGCAATGACCCCGAGGAGGTCAACAATGTTAAATTTGGCGACGATGCCGTAGTTGGCCAAGATGAGATTTCCGACTGGATGTTTATAGATAATGGCAAACTGGTTGGTGGCTATACCCTCCGGGTTTTGTATTCGCGTATGAAGCCGCAGGAACAAAAAGACTTTCTCAAGGACGTTCCTTTCACATTCGAATAGCCGCGCCGCCAGCCGTCACTCATCACCCTCAAACTGCACTTTCGTCTTTTTCCCCAGTGCGGATGCGATGGGCTTCGATAATTTCGGAAACAAAAATCTTTCCGTCGCCGATTTTTCCGGTCTTGGCCGCTTTGATGATCGTTTCGATGGCTGCCTTTACCAGGTTATCGGGCAGCACCGTTTCAATTTTGACCTTTGGCAAAAAATCCACCGTGTATTCGCTGCCGCGGTAGATTTCCGTGTGTCCCTTTTGGCGTCCGAATCCTTTGACTTCGGACACGGTCATGCCGTGGATGCCAATTTCACTCAGGGCATCTTTGACTTCCTGGAGCTTGAACGGTTTGATGATTGCTTCGATTTTTTTCATAGATTTATTGGTTAATAGACATTACTCGCTGTCAGCGCGTTCACCGTAATGGTTCCCGAACAGATTGAAAGGAACACCACCAGGCCGGCAAAAACGACACGACATGCCTGCGATATTTTCTCATGTGCTTGAATCAATGAACTATTCCGGCGCGAATTCGTCAATCACTAACTGTTTTCGGGGAATCTGGTATCTTGCTTTACGATATATTTTTATCGCGGCACCGAGGTTTCAGATAAGCATTCGCAAATGGCATCACGGTCCCATTAGACCTGTCGTTACGTGTTCACTTGAAACTTTTCCATCATTTAAATTGAAGCATATAATAATGCGTTCCTCTACAAGGTTTTTCCAGGACGTTGAAGAGTAATAGTAATACCCGAGAAAAGTCGGACCATTTGTGAATGTTGTAAAATGGTGTTGTTCCATGATATCTTGAGCACCCGCTGTCGGAGTCCCCAGTGGCACCCAGTTTCGGACCTGATTACTTGCAAATACCTGCCAGTCGTTCAGTGAGTTGAAAGTATCGGGAATCGGATTTTGTTCTTGTTGACGGGCGCAGCTACTAATCAGGGCAAGTACTATAATTGCTTGCCATTTCATGAGGCCCGCCAATTTCGACGTGTTTTTTATTCTAATAGTTATGAAAGCCAAGCTGCGAATTTTTGCAAGAATTATTCATGATTAAATTTATACGCTATGGGCATGCGAAATGCCTTTTGCTTGCCACATATCACACAAAACTTTTTACTTCAAATAGGGTTCGCCACTACCTCTGAATTTTCCAATTTGCCGCTAAATTGGACGCATGATTGCGTTCTTAAAAATTGCAAACTGTCGGGCGATAATTCTCCCTCTCCCAGCGGGAGAGGATAGGGGTGAGGGAGAATCATTCGAACGAAAATCTCTTCCGCTTCATGTAAAAGGCGAGCTACACACTAATTTGGTGGGGCGAGCGTCCCCGAGAGCCGTTACCCCTCAGAAACTCCTGAATCTCGCTCGCATCCCTCATCACAATTATTTCCGTCGCGCCCGGTCAAGGCTAGTCACGCTGAGTCACGCCCAGTCACGCAGTTTTCAGAAAAAAAAGATTGGTTATTTTTTTCCAGAATGGCTCGCGAATATAGGCTATCGGTAATTTGCTATTGGCCATGGACCGTGGGCTCAGGACTTTGGACTTTGGACCGGTGGCCGCGCTGCCAGGCGCCCTAACCCTAAATCAACTTTAGCCAACCCCAAATCAACTGTTGATTTAGGTTGCGAAGGGTTGATTTGGGGCGAGAACGGCCTCATCACGCCCCGCATCCGGGGCTTTCGACGCCCACTTTGCTCAATAACCACGCGGCAATGGAGGTGCGCAGGCCGAAATCAAACCGCCGCCGCCGGAAA
>Ga0206825_1066_pt1 | contig 22704 bp, 14 predicted proteins | sample Alteio_BWOrgCont_79_FD_152875 | JGI IMG/M metagenome (GOLD analysis project Ga0206825, IMG submission 152875) | Enriched cells from forest soil in Barre Woods Harvard Forest LTER site, Petersham, Massachusetts, United States -... | ecosystem: Environmental > Terrestrial > Soil > Temperate forest >...
CTTTAAAATGTTAGCGACTTCATTAAGATTTACAAGTTTATCCGTGCCCCAATAAGCTATATAATCAATAGCTTTTTTTTTAACAGCAAGAGAAACTGATTTTGAAAACTCGGCTCTGTCAAAATTCATCATATCCACTAAACTCTGCCGGTAAATATGTTTTTGTAAATTTTCACTTACCTCTATTTCATTTCCTAAAAAAGCATTGTAGATATAGGTATTTACTTTTTCAGGGTTAAGTGAATTATTTTCATCGTATAGTTTAGTAGCTTCCTGTATGGTTCTTGCTCCATAGGGTTTTATCCCCTCATGCCCACGCCGGTTGCTGAATTCATAACCTAAAAATTCCTTTTCAGTTTCATTTTTGCCATCAGGGTTTGCTTTAACAAGCAATGTTTTTTGTGGGTACGCAAGTATAAAATAAAGAAGTTTTTCTTTTTCAGCTTTCACCACATCTTCCAAAAATAACCGGTCAAGTTCACCAATTTGAATTACTTCATCTAAGTCTTTAAATACTTGTCTTTTTTTAAGATTTTTTACGGGGGTTGAGTTATCAAAAGATTTGCGGTATTCTATAATAATTTCATGCTGTGATATACTTTTATTAGGGTTTTGTTTGAGGAATGAAGTATAATCTTCGAGTGAAACAGATTTATACACATGGGAAACATAGGTACTAAAAGGACTTTCTATTCCATTACAGGTAACGTCTGAATAATTTTGGAAGAAATCATTTACCGTGTGTTCTACCTTTTTCCAATCAGTATTGTTTCTTCTTTCTAAGAAAAGAGTAACTGTATTAGTTCCGGTTGCCATAAAGGTATTCGAGCTAAATTCAGTTATGGCAATTATTTTGAAGTACTTTAGAATAATTTCACGCGCGGCCTCATATATCCCGGTATTGCTAAGAATACTGCTCGGTAATATTATACCGGCATATCCTTCTTCTTTCAATAACTGTTTTGCGCGTTCTATGAACAAACACTCTATTTCCGAACTTTCATCAGTTAACCTTCCATATAATTCAAAGCTTTTATCTCCGTCTTTTAATGTATTTTTAAATGCGGATACAGAGTAAGGTGGATTAGCAACAAGGGCTTCAAACTGCTGATTATCTTTTGTATGCTTTGTGTTAGCAGGCAATTTCAGTTTTTCCTGGTAGTCTTCACATCCTTGGAAATTGCCAAGGCCATCTGCATTGAAAATTCTTGCCAATCCGTCCCCATTCAGGAAACAACTTACCTTGGCTGTTTTTACAAGCCGGTAATCCTTTTCTATGCCATAAATATAATCATAAGCCCAATCATAATCTTCTGCCCATTGAGCAAGATTCTTTTTAATAACTGAACTGTTTTTCTTTATTGCAGACTTGAAATTATTATCGGCATTCAAATACCCGACAACAGCATGTATTTCATCCATAACCTCCGTCAGAAAGTGGCCGCTGCCAACTGCATAGTCAATAATGTAAGGTAAAAAATCAGTATCCCCTTGCGCAATTTTTTTTTGGATAATTTCCTTTAATGGAATTGAGTTTATAATAAATCTTGCCACCGGTACGGGTGTAAAAAATTGACCTGCTTCCTGCTTGATACTTGTATTTAAAAGCAATTCAAAGAAGTCGCCTAAAAATTGTTGCTTCTTATTATACCGCATTTGAAAAGGCTGTATCAATTCTACAACCTCTCTTAAAACTTTGCTATTCTCCTCAAAAGAAGCATCGTTAAATACTTCCTTAAATGCGAACTCATTATTCTTTTTAAGCCGCAGTTCTGTCATTAACTTTTTGATCTCATCCCGTTGATCATTAGATAGGCTATAAAACTTATTGTCAATATCCTGATCGCTATAATCTGTAACCTCTTTTGTGAGGTACTTTTTCATCCCTTTTTTATATAAATCATTCAGTCGTTTTTGTAGCTCAATTGGAGTATCGTTTTCCAGCCATTGAAAATGAAGTTCTTCCTGGTCGTTAATATCCTCATCAACAATTTTGCAAAGGAGCAGCGTTATCAATTTATTGAAAGCATTTGGCTTATCGGATACTACATTATGCCGTAATATTTCTGCAAACTGGTTAAATATACGACTGCTGTCATCTTTAGTTAAAGGCTCCAACCGTTCTTTTGTAAGCGCTTTAATTACGATATTATACGGAGTAGAGGAATCTTCAAATATCCCATTATCTTTAAAATTTTTGGTCCATTTTTCAAATACTTCTTCAGTATTGGTAGCTCCGGTAAAGTCTGGTTCAACTTTAATGATACCACACTTATATTTTGTGATAGTACCTTCCAGCCTCGATGTATATAAACAAAGATATTGGGCAGATTTATCTTGTTGGAAATAAGAAAGCAATTGACCGCCATCATTAAGTGTTTTCTTAGCAGCCTTTTGATATTCTGCACCCCAGGTTTTACATTCAATCATCAGATATGCCTTCTCTTCGCTATCTGTAACCAATATATCAAGCTTTCCCTTAGTTTTATGGCCTAACGGGTAGTCTTTTTCCAATGTGATATTTCTGGGGGAGTATCCTTTTTCAAGTAGTCTGTCAACACATTCAAGGACTACAAAATTTTCGCTTGATTTAAAATTGCAAGTTGTTCTATCACCTAATGTTATTCCTTCTCCGTAATCAATCTCCACTTTATCAAGGTAAACTCTGATGTTGTAATTATTATGTTGTGGGTAATTTTTTATTAAGGTAGCAACCTTACCTTCTTCCAAAGAGAAGCCAACTGCTTTTAGCAAGACCTTTATTTCGGAAATAGTGGTCATTAAGTTTATATTATTTATTATGTTTAACTATCCGTAAGCATTTTAGTCCAAAAATCCTGTTGATTATTTTACAAAAATATACTTTGATTTTCATTTTTTTCTAAAAATTTATTTGTTACCTCATTAGTAAATACTTTTGGGTTTCTTTCCTATGGTCTTAGTCACAGGTGCAAGTGGTTTTCTGGGTCGGCAGCTTGTGCGGTATTTATCCGCACAGGGGGCAATTGTACGTGCGCTATACCATAAACACCCGCCAACCGGAGATATTACCTCCCTACAGGGGATAGAATGGTTGAAGTGCGATCTGCTGGACATTTTTGATGTAGAAGAGGCACTAACTGGTACTACTGACATTTACCATTGCGCCGCTATTGTTTCTTTCAATCCCCGGCTGAGGGACGAGATGCTGCATTTCAACCCGGAAAGCACGGCTAATGTTGTGAACCAGGCGCTGGTGCAGGGCATCCGTAAAATGGTGTATGTAAGCTCAGTGGCGGCGCTTGGCAGGCCGGGAGATGCAAAAAAAGAAATTACGGAAGAAGAAGAATGGGGCGAAAGCGAATACAATTCGGCCTATGGCCTTAGCAAATACCTTGCAGAAATGGAAGTGTGGCGCGGCATCGGGGAAGGGCTTAATGCTGTGATCGTTAACCCCGGCATTATTCTCGGCGCCGGCAACGGGCATGACCTTAGCGCCCAACTGATGAAAGTGGTATATAAGGAGTTCCCGTTTTATACTAAAGGCGTCAATTCGTGGGTAGGAGCAGATGATGTGGTAAAAGCGATGGTGATGCTTATGGTGTCTGATGTGGCAGCAGAGCGTTTCATAGTGAGCGCGGGCAATTTTTCTTACCGGGAGATTTTTACCCTCATGGCAAATGCCCTTAATAAAAAACCGCCTCGTTATTATGCCAATCCGCTCATTACCGGTTTAGCCTGGCGGTTGAGCAGCCTGATGAACTCGTTGCTTGGCACAAATGCTTTAATAACTAAAGAAACAGCAGGCAACGCCAATTCTTTTTCTTTTTATAATAACCGGAAACTGGCCGATGCGTTCCCCGGTTTTTCCTATATACCTATAGGGTTATCAATTGAGCAGATGGCACGATCTTTTACTATTTCTTATAAAAAATAAACCTTTTTTTCTTTATTAACAAAAACAGTCGTAAACTTGCAGCAAGGAAACAATATTTGTTCCAGCCTTTCGTACAGTTTATCTGAAATTCCCGGTATTAACTCAATTTTTTTAATCGAAGATCATAGATAGTTTTACGATAACCCATTTGTTTTTAAAAAATAATTATTCAGAAAAAATCCATTCATGCCTTACGACATTTCGCAGTTAAATGATATGCTCATCCCTGAGCTTGTAGATGTAGCTGATACCTTAAAAATCCAAAACGCCGGTTCTTTCGACAAACAAACACTGGTCTATAAAATTCTGGACCAGCAGGCTGTTAATGGTCGGCTAACCGAAGAAGAGCCTAAGAAAAAACGTGGCCGCAAACCTAAAGAAGATACTGCCGCGCCAGCCGTGGAAGTAGTTTCCGGGCCGCAGGAAGCTGTAACTGAAACGTCGCCTGTAGCCGCAGATAATACCGGGGATAAAAAACGCCGACTCCGCAAGCCAAAGGAAGATGTAACTCCCGATGATATGCCGGTAAGGGCGGAAGCATCTGTTTTATCGGATCGCCCGGAGATGAAGAACGGCCCACGCCTTCCTCCCCGTAACGAGCGTAACGAACCAAAAAATGAAAATCGCCCTGCGCATCGCCCGGAACTAAAAAAAGATCCCGCTATCCAGCCTTTACATAGAAAAACAGAAGAAACTCAGAACATAGGGCCGGATGAAAATTCCGGTATTACCATGCCGGTGGAATCTCCTGAAGTGCAATCCCCGGAAGTGGAAACGGAAAAACCGGTACAGCAGCCACACCAGCCATTTAACAGGCCGCCGCGCAGAGAAGAAAAACAAAGCAATTTCAACATAGAGTTTGAAGGCATTGTTGCCAGCGAAGGCGTATTGGAAATGATGCCCGATGGCTATGGCTTTCTGCGCAGCAGCGATTATAACTACCTTAGCTCGCCCGATGATATTTATGTATCCCCTTCACAAATAAAATTGTTTGGCCTGAAAACCGGCGATACCGTAAAAGGCAATGTACGCCCTCCCAAGGAAGGTGAAAAATACTTCGCCTTACTGAAGGTGGAAACTATAAATGGCAGGCTTCCCGATGAGATACGCGACCGTGTACCTTTCGATTATCTGACCCCGCTGTTTCCGTATGAAAAACTAAGCCTTACCACTACCGGCAGCAACTACAGCACCCGTATCATGGATCTGTTCACGCCTATCGGCAAGGGACAGCGCGGCCTGATAGTAGCCCAACCTAAAACGGGTAAGACCATGCTGCTGAAAGAAGTGGCCAACGCCATAGCCCAGAACCACCCCGAGTGCTACCTGATGATAGTGCTGGTGGATGAGCGCCCCGAAGAGGTTACCGATATGCAGCGCAGTGTGCGCGCTGAAGTTATCGCATCCACATTTGACGAGCCGGCTGATAAGCACGTAAAAGTATCCACCATAGCATTGCAAAAAGCAAAACGCTTAGTGGAAGTAGGGCATGATGTGGTAATTCTGCTCGACTCCATAACCCGCCTGGCGCGCGCTCACAATACCGTGGCGCCTGCGAGTGGTAAGGTGTTAAGCGGTGGGGTGGAAGCCAACGCCATGCAGAAACCAAAACAATTCTTCGGAGCTGCGCGTAAAATAGAAAATGGCGGCTCGCTCACTATTCTTGCCACTGCGCTAATAGACACCGGCTCAAAAATGGATGAGGTGATCTTTGAAGAATTTAAGGGTACGGGTAATATGGAACTGCAACTGGATCGCAAACTGGCCAACAAACGCATTTACCCTGCTATTGACATTACATCATCGTCAACAAGGCGCGATGATCTGCTGATGGATAAAGACGTGCAGAATAAAATGTGGCTGCTCCGCAATCACATAGCCGACATGAATACAGACGAGGCTATGCACTTCCTGCTCCAACAAATGAAGGGAACCAGGAGCAATGAAGAGTTTCTTGCGACGATGAATAAATAATCGGAAATTTATTAAATAAAAAAAGAAGCAACCAATTGGTTGCTTCTTTTTTATTGCTATTTTGCACACGTTTATATTTATTTTTCTCACTGCTGCTTGGTATCTGTTGCAGGGTGTTTGTCTTCCTGCTTTTTCGCTTTCTTTTCTTCCCTCTCTTCCTTCCTGTGCTGTCTCCTCGACTGGTATGGTTCAGTGATGGTGCCGTTTGTTGAATCTGTTTTGTACTGCGCTTTGTCTGCCTTTTCCCGGGCTTTCTTTTTGTAGTACCCTTTCAGCAAGAAGTTATGCTTCATAGCGTCCATGTTTTCGGTGAAACCTTCCACTCCTTTCTGTGCGGTTTGCATAGTTTCTTTCGCCGAATTAACTGTAGCATCCAACCCGTTGGACAATTCATTGCTATAAAGGAGTTTCCCCAGGCTGCCCTTGCCAGAATTGATCTGGCCGGAAATGCCGGCCAGCGAAGTTGTTATTGCTTCTGCATTGTCAATTACATGCATCACCCGTGTGATGACTTTATCATAGTCAACCGGGTTAACGGTCATTACCTGGCCGCCTTTTTCTATTATTTTACCCCCTGCCGGGCCAGGTGTTATGGTCACTAATTTATCACCCATCAAACCATCTGAACCGATTGACGCTACTGCATCATTTTTCAAAAACTGATGTACCCTGTGCTGCATCCGCATATCCACACGTACATTGCTGTCGTTTATGATGTAAATACTTTCTACCGTACCCACATTAATACCCGCAAAACGTACATTATTGCCTACCTGCAGGCCGCCTACACTCCTGAAAGTACCATAGATAGGAAAGGTATCTCCAAACAGGTTTTTCTTGTTCCCGATAACGAATATACCGATCACCAGTACCAGCAATCCTGCCAGAGTGAATATCCCTATTTTTGCTTTTTGCGATGCTGTTGTTTTCATTTGAAAGTTATTTAAAAAAAGACTGTACCAATTCATTACCTGATTTTTCAAGTTCTGCATAAGTGCCTTCGGCTATAAATGTCCCGCTGTCCATTACCATTATCCGGTCTGCGGTTATTTTGGCGCAGGCCATATCATGCGTAATGATGATAGACGAGGTTTTGTATTTTTTTTGCATCGTTAATATGAGTTCGCTGATCTCTTTTGAGGTTATGGGGTCGAGGCCTGTTGTCGGCTCATCATAAAGCATGATCTGTGGTTTCATAATAAGCGTTCTTGCAAGCCCTATCCGTTTCCGCATTCCGCCTGAAAGTTCCGATGGCATTTTATCAATTGCATCCTTCAGCCCTACATTTCCCAGCATTTCTTCCACCAGTTTATTTATTTCATTATCATCATTCATTTTTTTTACTCTCGTAAGCGGGAACGCCAGGTTTTCTCCCACCGTCATGGAATCGTACAAGGCGCCGCTCTGGAACAGAAAACCCACTTTCCCCCGTAATTCTTTCAATGCTGTTTCCGGCAAATCTTTAACTTCATCTCCGTAAACATTGCAGGTTCCTCCATCCTGCTGCAGCAGGCCAACGATACATTTTATGGCAACAGATTTTCCCTGCCCCGACCTGCCCAGCACTACTATGTTTTCACCAGTACGCAACTCCATAGTTATATCCCGCAGCACTGTATTGGGGCCGAAAGATTTTTTAAGATGTTTAATGCTGATCACCACATCACCTCCGGCTTCATCAGTCAGTGGTTCTGTAGTTCTCTTATTCTCTTTTATTTCTTCCATTTTTTATCTTTAAACAAACTGCGACTTGCAGGTTTCAGAAGTATTTATCCATAAACAACGATACTGGTCAGTTCTACTGCTATTGCATCCAGCAGGATGATCCACAATGAAGCATTCACCACTGCGGTATTCGCAGCAACGCCTACACTCTCCGTGCCGCTGCCTGAATTGTACCCCTTATAGCAACCTACAAACCCGATAGCGAAACCAAAAAATACAGACTTTATCAGGGCAGGGAATACATCGGAAAAGGCAAGTGATGAGAACGCCTTGCTGAAATACAAAATCGCGCTCACATGACTATCAATATTGGAGCCGAAAAAACCACCTGCAAGCGCCAGGGCGTCTGCCATTAACGTGAGCAGCGGTATCATTATGGTGCAGGCTATTATGCGGGTCACCACCAGGTATTGAACCGGGTTAGCTCCCGATACCTCCATAGCATCAATCTGTTCTGTCACCTTCATGCTGCCTAATTCGGCGCCGATACTTGATGCTATTTTCCCGGCGCATATAAGCGCTATAATTACCGGCCCAATCTCCCGGATGATGGAAATGGCCACCATGCTCGGCACATAGCTCACCGCCCCAAAATCCTTCATAGTGGGTATAGACTGCAAGGTCATTACAAACCCAAGTATGAAGCCCGTTATGCCTACGAGGGTAAATGATTTATAGCCAATTATATAACACTGGCGGATGAGTTCATTCCATTCAAAACCCGCCCTGAATATATTCCGGAAGAATGTACCCATGAAGGTTACCTGGTCGCCAACTGCCAGAAACCGTGTTTTCCAGGATTGGGTTATTGTTTGTTCCATAACGCGCTTATCAAAAAATGCTTACCGGCATTATTCAGGCTAATAAACTTGAAAAATCACAGTAACTATTAATCAATACAAAACTGTGCCATAAGGCTTACAGGATGATTAATAACATTTAAGATTGAGCAGAATGTAATTTTCTAAAAAAATATCTTGACCGTCTGGTACCTTAAACTCCCGGTACTAAAAGACTCCAGGCCAAAGAGAGAGGCGGCGCGGTCGTTGTTGAGCGCTATTTCTAAGAAACCGGCATTGTTGAAGCGGCAAAAGGGTTGTCCGCCGGTTACATCATTGTAGTTGTGGCTGATGGTGGTTATATCCTCCATGCGCATAATTTTTATTTTAAAGGGCCTGTTTTTTATAATTTCATCAAACCTAGGCCTGGTAATATCCAGCACTACATTTTCAAAACGGTCTATATACAGGATGTTGCACTCCACGCCGTCATTCATTAGTTTGGGTTGCAGCAGCCTGGGAATATTTTTTATGGTGCAGGCTTTGTAAGAGAGGGCGCCACCACCGCTCAAAGTTTCTATCACGCGCCCCGTATTATTTATCCACTCACTGAAAATAAAGGGTTTGGTGAATTCGTAGCACAGGCGGGTATTTTCGATCTCCGTTCCAAAGGCAAGCGGCAAAATGCCATTGTCAGGGGTTATAAAATAGTAGCCATCTCTTTCGTTAAGCAACATGCGCGGGTTATCGCCGGCAAAAACATCTACTAATGATACGTGTATAGTGCCTTTTGGAAAATGCCTGTAAGCCGAAAATAGTAAATACGCGGCCTGCTGCACATTGTATTGTGCCACCATGTGCGAAATATCCACGACAGTGGCTTCGGGGGCATACCGCATTAGTATCGCCTTCGCGATGGAAACAGACGTATCGCGCGTACCCAGATCGGATAATATGGTAATGACTTTTAAATGGCTCAATAGCTCAATGGCTGAATTAATAAATGCTCAATTACTCAATAGCTCAATGGCTCAATGTCCCCTCAAGGTGACAAAATAGCCTAAACGAACAAATGGTTTGCTACATCGAAATTAATAAATTTATGAACGATAAAGAATTGAAAACAAAAAAGCCCACCTTCCGGCGAGCTTTTTGAGATAAGTAATACAGAATTGAGCCATTAAGCTATTCAGCCATTGAGCCATTAAAATTAAAGAGTTCGTTTCACTTCCACTTCTTCAAATCCTTCAATGATGTCGCCTACGCGCACATCGTTGTAGTTCTTCACAGAGAGGCCGCACTCGTAGCCGGCGCTGATGTCTTTCACATCATCTTTAAATCGTTTCAGCGAGGCCAGTTCGCCGGTATAAACCACTATACCATCGCGCACCAGGTTCAGCTTGGTCTGGCGGGTCATTTTGCCATCCAGCACATAACAACCTGCTATAGTACCTACGCCGCTGATCTTGAATATCTCGCGCACTTCTATGTTGCATATGGTCTTCTTTTCCACCTTTGGTTCCAGCAGGCCTTCCATAGCGCTCTTTATCTCTTCTATAGCATCGTAGATAATAGAGTAAGTGCGTATTTCTATATTCTCCTGGTTGGCAAGCCTTGCAGCCTGCATAGATGGCCGCACCTGGAAGCCAATGATAATGGCATCGGAAGCGGTTGCCAGCAGTACATCGCTTTCCGTGATCTGCCCCACGCCCTTATGCACTACATTGATAGCTACTTCTTCGGTTGACAATTTTTGCAGCGAATCGCTCAATGCTTCCACAGAACCATCGAAGTCGCCCTTAATGATAACGCCCAGTTCCTTAAAGTTTCCGAGGGCAAGGCGACGGCCGATTTCATCAAGCGTAATATGCTTACGCGCCCTGATACCCTGCTCGCGCATGATCTGCGCACGGTGGTTGGCAAGGTCTTTTGCTTCGTCCTCATCTTCAAACACCCTGAATTTTTCACCGGCCTGCGGTGCGCCATTAAGCCCCAGCACCTGCACAGGCGCCGATGGCCCGGCAGATTTCACCCGCTGGCCACGCTCATTGAACATGGCTTTTATCTTACCATAATGCTGCCCGCATACCACCATATCGCCCTGGTTCAGCGTACCGTTTTGTACCAGTATGGTGGACTGGTATCCACGGCCCTTATCAAGCGATGCTTCAATAACACTACCTGTGGCGTCCCGGTCGGGGTTGGCTTTCAGTTCCAGCAATTCAGCTTCAAGGCCTATCTTTTCCAGCAGCAGGTCCACATTGGTCCCCTTCTTGGCAGATATTTCCTGGCTCTGGTACTTACCGCCCCAGTCTTCCACGAGGATGTTCATATTGGCAAGCTGCTCTTTTATTTTTTCCGGGTTAGACCCTTCTTTATCTATCTTGTTTATAGCAAAGATCATGGGCAGGTTTGCAGCCTGCGCATGAGATATGGCTTCCTTGGTCTGTGGCATTATCGCATCGTCTGCGGCTATCACTATCACAGCCACATCAGCAACTTTGGCTCCGCGCGCACGCATGGCAGTAAACGCTTCATGGCCGGGCGTATCAAGGAAGGTGATCTTTTTATTAGTTGCCGTTGTTACCTGGTATGCGCCTATATGCTGCGTGATGCCGCCGGCCTCGCCTGCTACTACATTGGCGCTGCGCACATAGTCGAGCAATGATGTTTTACCATGATCCACATGGCCCATAATGGTAACGATAGGGGCGCGGGGTTTCCTGTCGGCCTCATCATCCACATCTTCTACTACTTCTTCGGCTTCCTGCTCCAGGTTTATAAATTCAACATCATAACCAAACTCGCTGGATACCAATTCAATTACTTCCGCGTCAAGGCGCTGGTTGATAGACACCATGATGCCGAGGCTCATACACTTGCTGATAACGTCGGCAAAACTCACATTGAGCAGGCTTGCCAACTCGCTCACCGAAATAAATTCGGTTACCTGTATGATGTTTGTCTGTTCCGCATTTTCAGCGGCCAGGCGCTTGTCGGCCATTTCATCGCGCTTGTTCCGGCGGTACTTGGCTTTCAGGTTTTTGCTACGGGTAGAGCCGGTGAGCTTGGCTTGTGTTTCGCGTATTTTATCCTGTATTGCTTTTGCGTCAATTTCCTGTTGCTGTGCGGTAACGGGCAATGAGCGTGGCGCACTGCGCCGTTCGCCGCCGCCGTCCCTGCCGCCCGGCCTGAAGTTGCCACCACCACCCCTGTCGCCGCCTCTCTGCTGGCCGCCATGTGCGCCGCCGCCGCCGCCATGTCCCGGAGTGGTTTGCGGGCCTGATGGCCTGCGCTCCCGGTTAAAGCCAGTGTTAGGCGTTCTTGCATTGGGCCCGCCGGGTTGGTTCCTGTCGCCGCGATCGCGGTTATTCGGATCCGGTTTATGGGTTTCGGGGCGCTTCTCTACAGGTATGCGTTTGCGTTTGCGTTTTTCACCCCTGTCCCTGTCCGACCGGTTGTCTGGCCGGTTATTATTTCCTGATGGTTGCGCAACCGGCAACTCAATTCTTCCTATTATCTTTGGCCCTTCCAGTTTCGGGGCCTTCATTTCTATATGCTCCGGCTTGCTTGGCGCTTCTTCCTCGTCCGTATCTCTTTCCTCTGGCACTGCCAATGGCCTTACTTCTTCTTTCGGGGCTTCTGGTTTGGCTTTTGCAGCAGCGCCTTGTTTAGGAGACTTTGCTTCAGCAGTTGCTTTTCCTTCTTTTTTCGGAGCCTCTTTTTTTATGGCTTCCTTTTTCTTCGCGGCGCCTTTCTTTGGGCGCGAAGAAAGGTTCATATCATCTAAGTTTATTTTGCCGAGGATGTTGGGGCCTTCTATCTTCGGGGCTTTCACATCCAGGTGTTCCGGTATGGCAACCGGCTCGGCTTCTTTTGCAGTTGCGGTTTTCTTTGGCGCCGGGGCTGCCTTTTCTTCTGCTGCGGGCGCTTCAGTTTTTTGTTCCGGCGCGTCCTTTTTGGAGACCGGCGCTTTTTTTGCAGGCGCTTCTTCTGCAACAGGCGCTGGCGCCGCTACGGGCTTCTTAACTACGGGTTCTTCTTTGACCGGAGCAACCGCAACCGGGGCAACTGCTTTTTTAGCAACCTCTTCTTTTACTTCGCTGGTTTTTTCCTTGGGCTTCTCAGGTTCTTTTGGTTTCTCGGGTTCTTTTGCCTTTGGTTTTTCCGGTTCTTTTGGTTTTTCTTCTTTCTTGTCTTTAAAACTCAGATCCAGGTCATCCTTGGTTTTGCGGATGCCATCGAGGAATGAGCCTTTGGGCAATGCAATCTCTTCGCTCTTGCGTTTTGCGAGTTTGTCCGGGGCAAACGCGACCTGCAAGGCGTTGTACATTTTTTCTGTTAACTTGGCGCTGGGGTTGCTGGTGATCTCAAAGCCTTTATCAGTAAGAAACGCTACGAGTGTTTCCCTACCAATATTGAACTCCCTGGCAGCCTCCAGTAACCTGGGTGTCTTGTTCGTTGTTGTTGTTGTTGTCATTCTTCTTATTTCCTTCTTATATTTTTCGCCAAAGTAGCCCTTTAGCCTTAGCCCGAATATACAAACCTACGCCATTTTAACTGAATACGACTCGCCCTCAATGCTCCACCACAACCCGGTTCTTATTAAAAATGCGCGGTTCATAAAAACCTTATTTTGTCATCTTCTCATATCATTCATTATTAAATTCAGCTTCCAGTATTTTACGTACATCACGCACCGTTTCTTCTTCAAGGTCTGTACGGCGCACTAATTCTTCTGCCGAAAGCGCTAATACACTCAATGCCGTATCGCAACCAATACGCTTAAACTCATCAATAACCCAGGGTTCTATTTCATCTGCAAATTCATCCAGGTCTATATCATATTCCACTTCTTCTTTCACATCGCGATACACATCTATGCTATAGCCGGTAAGCTCCTGTGCCAGTTTTATGTTTACGCCTTTTTTGCCAATGGCTAAAGAAACCTGGTCCGGGTCAAGGTAAACATCAGCGCTGTGGTCTTCGTTATTCAGTTCCATTTTGTTGATGCGGGCTGGTGTAAGCGAGCGTTGCAACAACAACTGGATATTGTTGGTGTAGTTAATAATATCAATGTTCTCATTGCGCAATTCGCGCACTATGCCATGTATGCGGCTGCCCTTCATACCCACGCAGGCGCCAACGGGGTCTATACGGTCGTCGTAGCTTTCCACCGCAACCTTTGCCCGCTCGCCCGGTTCGCGCACTATTTTCTTTACAACTATCAGGCCATCCATAATTTCGGGCACTTCTATTTCCAATAGTTTTTCGAGGAATGAAGGATGCGTGCGGCTGAGTATGATGATGGGCGAATTGTTGCGCATCTCCACTTTTTTTACCACAGCGCGAACGCTCTCTCCTTTTTTGAAAAAGTCGGTCGGTATTTGTTCCGACTTTGGCATTATCAGTTCATTGCCTTCGTCATCGAGCAGCAGTATTTCCTTCTTCCATATCTGGTACACCTCCCCGCCTATGATGTCGCCAATGCGGTCGGCATATTTTTTCAGCAGGTTATTCTTTTTCAGGTCGCCTATGCGGGCGGCAAGCGTTTGCTTGGCAGCAAGAATGGCGCGGCGGCCAAAGTTGCGCACATCCACCTCTTCATATACCTCTTCACCCACACTATAATCGGGTTCTATTTTTATAGCTTCCGAATATGGTATCTGCACATTGTCGTCTTCCACCATATCGTCTTCCACGATCTGGCGGCGACGGAATATTTCAAGGTCGCCGGTCTGGTCATTTACGATAACGTCAAAGTTTTCGTCCGTAACATACTTTTTGCGCAGCAACGTTTTAAAAACGTCTTCTAATACCTTCATCAGGGTAGGCCGGTCTATGTTTTCGGCGTCTTTAAACTCCTGGAAGGAGTCAATGAGGTTGATACTTGCCATATGCTCTCTTTTTCGTTCCCGAAGGGTCGGGATTATTTAATTAAAAAATAACTTGTACAACTGTTTTTTTAATGTTTGAAAATGGTACTTCCGCTAAGATCATCGTGTCTTTTGTCTTTTTGCCTTTTATTTCCAGTAGTATATGTTCATCGGTCACTTCTTTCAGGATACCTGTTTTTTCTGTATCATCATTATCCGTCACGGTTACTGTGCGGCCAATATTCTTTTTATACTGGCGCAACTGCAACAATGGTTCATCAACACCGGGGCTGGATACCTCCAATGAAAAATCGCCATCGGGAAACATTTGTTCCACGTCTATCTGCGCATACAGCTTGCGGTTTACGGCGGTGCATTTATCAATAGAAAAGCCGGTATCCGCATCGAGATAAACCTTGATATTATTAACCGGTTTTACCTTGATGTTGACAATAAATATATCGGTACCATCAAGCAATGGTTCCAACAAAGCATAAATTTTTTCCGTTACTTCGGCCATACTTAATAAACGAGGGGACAACCATGTGTCCCCTCTCTTTTTGAATAAATCCAATGCAAACATACAACAATTTTCTTTTTATACCAACACGTTAAAAGAATATTACCCTAATTATATTTTCATTAACGTGTTTTATGTTTCCTTCTGACTTATGTTTTGAAGTTTTGGGCGATGGTTGCAGATGCTGTGAGGACTAAAGAAAATGATTATTTTGTGGAAATTTATTTGTAAAATGCAGAACCCGAAATACGATATTATATTCACCGATGAATTGGATGTGATAGAATTTGTAAGTGTTGGCAAGAAAGGAAAAATTGATAAACTGATTCACATTGAGCCAACATACAACCCGGATATTTTTAACCTCGCTTTTGGTGATAAAATAAAGAAAGTCAAGGATAATGAATTGATTTTCGGATTAGATGATAAAGTTAATTCTGAAAATGGAGACAGGGATATTGTTTTGGCAACAGTAGCAGGAGCCGCTTATGAATATACTTCGAAATACCCTGAAAGATGGTTGATCTTTGCAGGAAGTGATGAGGTGAGAACGAGGTTGTACAGAATGGCTATAACAATAAATTATGCTGAATTAAGCAAAGATTTTTATATCTTTGGGGCCATTATTGTCAATGGCGAACCTGTTCCGGTTCCCTTTGATGGTAATACCCGGTATGAAGGGTTTCTTGTAAAAAGAAAATTGTAATCAGGTTATGAAAAACGCAAAGAAAAAGGTAACAACAACAATAGGGGCATCAGGTCTTGTAATGATTTATGATAACGAACGCATAAATTACATTCGCGAACGCCTGCAGCCTACTGCTAAGTATGTGGAACTGAATAAGCAAGTTGCCAATATGAAGTTGCCTAACGTATAATTCTCAACTGGTCCGAAGCTTCGTCTTGGTATGCCAAAGCGTCCACTCCCGAACTTAATGATAACGTGCCGTTAGGTGTAACCATGTTATTCCTTTACCAGTTTTTGTACAAAATAATTGTTCACTTTTACAAAATAAATGCCTGCCGGTAACTCTGAAATATTCATTTGCACCTGCCGTGTATTATATTCTTTGCTTATTAATGCTTGCCCAAGCAAATTACTTATTACCACGCTCATAATACTGTTTGCTACATAATCTATATGCAGTTCATCTTTTGCAGGGTTAGGCCAAATGGATGGTTCCCCTTTAGGGGTCAGGGGTTTTACTCCTGTATTGGCTGTAGTTATGATAAACCCTGCTGCGGTGGTGCTATCATAGCAACCTGTTGCAGTTGATACTATCCTTGCGGTGATGGTATCTGCTGCTGCGTCTTTAATATAGGTTACAGTTGGTACTGTTGTGGTGGCAAATTCCGTACCATTATTGAACCAATTGATGAAGTAGCTGCTGCCCGCATCTGCAACGGTGGCATTGACGGTAACTGTGCCGCCAATAGGATCAGATGTAATGCCGGAAAGCGTGATAGTGGGCGTAATGAAAGTATCAACAACCATGTTTATGGTACTGCTGCTAACTGTGGCTGGAACGGCGCACTCTGCGCTACTGGTAAGAATGCAGCGTATGGAATCTCCGTTTGCGGGGGTATAAGTATAGCTGGGGGTGGTATCAACTGCTACGCCATTCACCTTCCATAGATAACCGGGGGTGCTGCCGCCATTGGACACTGATGCGGTATAGGCAACAGGCGTACCGGAACAAATAATACTATCTGCCGGAACCAGGGAAATGCTGATAGTGGGCGTTACGACAGGACGTACCACCATGACTATGCTATTTGTAGCAGAAAGCGGTATTGCACACGGGTTACTGCTGGTAAGCGTGCAACTCACTACATCTCCGTTTGCAGGTGTAAAGGTATAGGAAGAACTGCCACTAATGACAGCAACACCATTTACATACCATTGGAAAGCAGGCGTAGAACCTCCTCCGATGATTGATGCAGTATAGGTAACGGAAGTACCCGCACAAACAGTATCTGATGGGCTTGCAGCAATGCTGATTGTAGGCGTAACAAATGGGTTCACAACCATGTGTATGGCATGGCTGGTAGCCACAGCAGGTGTGGCGCAGGCATTAGCCAAAGTGGTTACTATGCAGACTACAGAATCTCCGAGATCTGGCATATAGGTGTATGAAGTACCCGTGCCGCTGACTGCAACTCCATTTACATACCATTGATAAGTAAATGATGCGCCCCCACCGGTAACGATAGCATGGTAGGTGACAGATGTGCCCGAGCAAACAGTATCTGATGTGCTGGCAGTAATGGAAATAGTGGGAGTTGGCGTAGAAATAGCTGTGGAAGATAATGTTACTTTACGTACCCGCAGGTTTGCGAAATCAGCGATATACAAATTTCCACAAGCATCTAAAGCTACACCCTCGGGATGATTAACTTTAGCGTCCGTTGCTGGGCCTGTATCACCACTAAAGCCCGCTACCCCGGTACCTGCAACGGTACTGATAATACCGAAAGTATCCACCTTCTCTATTCTGCAATTATCATAATCGGCAATATATAAATTCCCAATACGATCTACAGCTACATCAAATGGATTAATATGTGAAGCCGTGGCAGCTATGCCATCTCCTATGTATGGCCCTCCAATATGATCGCCGGTACCGGCAACCCTTGTAATAATACCTGTACTCACATTAATTTTACGTACTGCTGCTAAAGAATCAGTAAAGTAAACATTACCCGATGCATCAGTACACATACCAGCGGGAATATTTACGGAGGTGGTTGTGGCCAATACTCCTTCTCCAGTTGCACCAGATAATCCGTTGCCACCAATTGTAGTAAGAATACCGGAAACATCAATCTTGCGTATCCTATGATCTTCACACAAATATAAATTGCCTATTGCATCCAAAGCCATCCCGCCAAGCTCAATTTCTGTAGCCGTTGCAGCAACACCCTCTCCTACTGATCCAAAAGTACCATCACCCGCATAAGTAGTAATAATACCACTTAATGCATCTACTTTCCTTATTCTATTATTATTTGCATCACCTATGTATATATTATTATTTATGTCTGTAGCTACCCCACCAGGGCCATTTAATTCTGCAATTGTAGCCGCAAGCCCATCTCCACTAAATCCCATAACCCCTGTCCCAGCCATGGTGGTCATAATTTGTGTTATATGGTCAACTTTACGGATCCGTTGATGATTGCCGTCAGCTATATACAAATTATTGAAAGTATCTAAAGCAATATTACCGAAATATCCCAGAGTAGCCGCCGTAGCAGGGCCACCATCGCCAAGTGTGCCAGTCCCGCCCCCGGCAACAGTGGTAATTATCTGCCCGTGCAAAGAAAAAGTTGCATTTAGAACCAGAAAAAATAAAATAATGCTCCGCATCATATAGTCGAAATTGACAAAGAGTTATTTGATAAACACCGGGTTACCTAAATATCCCCCCGGAGTAGCGACACAAGTATATAAAACACCATTCGGTAATAAACTATATGCTAATGCATTAAGCGCTACACAAATATTCTGCGCCACAAAGTTATTTGCATGAAATGCGCAGTCCATAACAGAATTCACCGCATAACCCGACGCAGACGCAAAGTTGTGAGTAACCTTATTTCCCCTACCGCTCCCCACCTGGTCGAAGCGTCTCGCTTCGTCCCGATATGCCGAAGCGTCCGCTTCCGAACACAGCAATAACCTGCCGTGAGGCAGGCAAGGTTGTAGAAGTTTGATTGTATATAACCATATGCTTTATTCCTTCACCAGTTTTTGTACAAAATAATTGTTCACTTTTAATACATATACGCCAGCGGGTAAGGTTGCTATATTTATTTTCACTTGCCCTGTATTATACTCTTTGCTTATTAATTCTTGCCCAAGCAAATTACTTATTACCACGCTCATTATACTATTTGCACCATAATCTATATGCAGTTCATCTTTTGCAGGGTTAGGCCAAATAGATGGTTCCCCTTTAGGGGTCAGGGGTTTTACTCCTGTTTGAGCAGCCGTAACTATAAACCCTGCTGAAGTAGCGCTGTCATAGCACCTATAGCCTGTTGGCACTATGAGGGCAGTAATGGTATCTGCTGCTGCGTCTTTAGTGTAGGTTACAGTGGGTATTGTTGTGGTGGCAAATTCTATACCATTATTGAACCAATGGATGAGGTAGCTGCTGCCCGCATCTGCTACGGTGGCATTGACGGTAACTGTGCTGCCAATAGGATAAGATGTAATGCCGGAAAGCGTGATGGTGGGCGTAATGAAAGTATCAACAACCATATTTATGGTGCTACTGCTGGTGGTGGAAGGAACGGCGCACTCTGCGCTACTGGTAAGGATGCAGCGTATGGAATCTCCGTTTGCGGGGGTGTAAGTATAGCTGGGGGTGGTATCAACTGCTACGCCATTCACCTTCCATAGATAACCGGGGGGGCTGCCGCCATTGGACACTGATGCGGTATAGGCAACAGGCGTACCGGAACAAATAATACTATCTGCCGGAACCAGGGAAATGCTGATGGTGGGCGTTACGACAGGACGTACCACCATAACCATACTATTTGTAGCAGAAAGCGGTATTGCACAAGGGTTACTGCTGGTAAGCGTGCAACTCACTACATCTCCGTTTGCAGGTGTATAGGTGTAAGATGAACTGCCGCTAATGACAGCTACGCCATTTACATACCATTGGTAAGCAGGCGTAGAACCTCCTCCGATGATTGATGCAGTATAGGTAACGGAAGTACCCGCACAAACAGTATCTGACGGGCTTGCAACAATACTGATAGCCGGAATAACAACGGGATTGACCACCATGTTTATGGTGCCACTGCTTGCAGTAGTGAGCGTAGCGCATTCTGCGCTGCCGGTGAATACACAACGGATAGAATCTCCGCTTGCAGGGGTGTAGGTGTAGCTACTGGCCGCGCTGACCACAACGCCGTTTATGTACCACTGATATGCAGGCGTAGTGCCACCAGCGGTAACAGTAGCATGGTAGGTAACAGATGTACCCGCGCAAACAGTATCTGATGGGCTTGCGGCAATACTGATAGCAGGTGTAATAACGGGGTTGACCACCATATACACCGTATTACTACTTGCCGTAGCAGGTAGCGAACATAGATTGACGGTAGAGACCTTGCAGACTAAAGAGTCTCCGTTTGCAGGTATGTAGGTGTATGAAGTACCCGTAGCGCTCATGGCAATACCATTTACATACCATTGGTACATAAACGATGTACCACCAGAGGTAACAGTAGCATGATAGGTAACTGAAGTGCCGGAACAAACAGTATCTGATGGGCTGGCGGAAATGGAAATAGTAGGAGCAGCAGTAATAGCAGTTATAGGATTGAAAGTAACTTTGCGGACGAGCGCATTGCCTGGCTCGCTTATATACAAATTGCCACAGGGATCTGTGAATATTGGCCCGGCATAGTTTAAGGCTGCGGCTGTAGCAGGGCCACCATCACCGGTAATACCAGTAATGCCACTGCCCGCAACATGGTGCAAAATGCCAGCAGCATCTACTTTATAAACCATATTATTATATTTATCGGCAATAAATAAATTCCCGAACAAGTCTGTGGCAACAAACGTTGGTTGGATAGGTGCATCAGTTGCCGGTATGCCGTCTCCAGTATAAGCAGGCGAGCCATTGCCAGCTATTGTGCTGATAATACCAGATGTATTAATCTTGCGAACAACATTAGCTTCAGGGTCTGCTATAAATAAATCACCTGAAGTGTCAAAAGCTAAACTAATTGGATTTAATTCGGCATCTGTTGCCGGGTCACCATCTCCTGTATATCCGATAATACCTGTGCCTGCAATGGTGGAAATAATGCCTGCCGGATTTACTTTCTGAACTCTCCTGCCATCATAATCCGCAATATACACATTGCCTGGCTTATCAACAGCGACATCATCTGCCCATATCATAGATGCAGTTGCGGCAATACCTTCCCCGCTATAGCCATAAGTACCTGTTCCCGCAATAGTGGTAATGATACCGGTAAGGCCATTCACTTTTCTTATCCTAAGGTTTTGATGGTCTGAAATGTATAGATTACCCAGCGTATCTAATTTTGCATCCGTTGGCCCATACAATTCAGCAGCCGTAGCTGGCCCATAATCCCTGCTAAAGCCCCCTGACCCCGTTCCGGCAAAAATGTACATAATGCCAAATGGATTTACTTTGATTACCCTGTTACCGCCTAAATCGGAAGCAAAGTAACAATTGCCATATTTATCAAACGACCCTGCATTGGGGTCTGCAATTCCAACAGAGGTGGCAGGCGCGCCATCATGTAATACACCCCCGCCACCTGCAAATGTTGTAATGATCTGCGCCTTGATAATGAATGGCAATAAAAGAAAAAAAGTTGCAGTACTCCACCTTTTCAATTGCTTCATAACATCTCTTTTATTGAATGAAATTGTAAAAATGTCTTTAAGCGATTATTGCAATTTTAGTGCCAGCCGGTAAACCTAAACATGCTGTAGCCAGCGGAAAATACTGCAAAGAGCCGGGTGGCGAACCAGCACCAGTCCATAGAGGCGTGCCACACGCCTGCAGACACTCCACATGGAAAGTATGGTTCTGAATACAAGCAGGGATAGAACCGATATTACACCCGAATATTCCTACATAGTTGCACCCAGCGGGAACGGTATTGCCGGTGCCACCGAGTATTGCGGAATATTTACCCGATACAGAATTGTAACAACCACCCAATATAGATGCAAAATACCCTGAAACGGAATTGCAAAAACCACCAAGAATACCAGAACTAAGGCTGGATATACAATTGAGCTGGCCGCCGCCTATAAAGCTATAGCTGCCGCTGCCACTGGTGGAAATGCAATTATCTTCACCACCGCCAATAGCAGCTGATTTAGCATTGGCATAAATACGGTTAACGGAACCCCCGGCTATTGTGGCATAATCAGCACAAGCTTCATTATTATGCCCACCGGCAACAGTAACATACGCACCGGCGCAAATAACATGCTCTGCGCCGCCACCAATTGTTGATTTGACAACATCATTACCGATATTGTTGCTCCAGCCGCCGCTGATGGTATTATATTCGCTGCATAAGCCTGAACCGATTAGGGAGGAACACATTTTATTAAGGCCGCCACCAGCTATAACGCTATAAAAACTGCCGTTGTAGGTGCTACCTGTACCATTTCCCAAAACATTGTCACAGCCACTAAATATGGCAGAACCGTGTGAATTATAACCAATGGAATTGAACTGGCCTCCTACGATATTACTAAAGCATGCATAAGTTTGATTTTGGCAGCCGCCTGAAATTGAGGAATAATTTGATGATGAATTAATGATATTGCAATAACCACCGGATATGGAGGAGAAACAACCATAAACATTATTTAACTGCCCATTCATTACAGCAGAATAATTACCAGAAACAGAATTACAGCAACCGCCGAGGATAGCGGAACTGACGCCGGAAACAGAATTGAAATGCCCCCCACCTATAAAGCCATAGCTTGTTGTGCCGCTTGCGGAGATATGGTTATTGGCTCCGCCGCCAATAGCAGCGTAACAGGCATTGGTATAAATATGGCTGTCGCTACCACCGGAAATAGCTGAAAAATCGGCACAAATTACATTATTATGGCCGCCGGCAATAGCAGAATACCCACCGCAATAAATAGCATGTCCGCCGCCGCCATTGATCACTGATTTTACTACATTGCAGTTTATTATGTTTTGGCAGCCTCCAATAATTGTATTGTATTCGCTGCAGTAGCCGGAGCCTGAGCTGCCGGTATATATTTTATTAGAACTGCCGCCAACAATACTGCTATAATAACTGCCACAATAAGAGCTACTGGTGTCGCACCCCATACAATTGCAACAACCGCCATGTATGGCAGAGTAGGGTGTATTA
>Ga0206825_1063_pt2 | contig 22593 bp, 25 predicted proteins | sample Alteio_BWOrgCont_79_FD_152875 | JGI IMG/M metagenome (GOLD analysis project Ga0206825, IMG submission 152875) | Enriched cells from forest soil in Barre Woods Harvard Forest LTER site, Petersham, Massachusetts, United States -... | ecosystem: Environmental > Terrestrial > Soil > Temperate forest >...
GAAGAAGAATCTTCACTAGAAGAACAATCTCTTGAAACAAAAGAGGTTACAAATGGCCCCTCTGGGTTAGTTAATATTGAGAATAGTTGCTATATCAATGCTACTTTGCAAGCCATTTTTTATCTGCAGCCTATCCAAACACAAATAGAGAACCAACAGGGCAACAGAGTCGTAAAATCTCTTTCCGAAGTTTTAGCAAACAGAGACCGAAAAGCTCTGCAGGCGTTTCGGAGTGCCTTATTTAAAGAACATGTTCTCAAAGGGAATAGTTATGGCCAGCACGACGCTCATGAGCTTTTAATTCAGCTGTTCGATTCTATGAAATGGCTCCCCTTCAAGACTTATACCTTTGTCTCTTATAAAATTAAGGGTGAACAAAAATCTCATCAATCCCAGAAAACTCCCACGCATCACTTATCAATTGGTCTTTCTGAAAACCAAAGCCTTCAAGAGGCCATCAGTGGTTATTTTGATATAGAAGAAATTGATGATCCAAATAATTACCTAGATCTGGTCATTAATAATAAATCTCACCGTCTTAGAAAATATTCAAAAGCAGAGCGTATTGTTGAGCTCCCCGAACTCCTTGTCATCCATCTTAAGAGGTTTAACAACTCTCTGAGAAAAATTACCCATTCTGTTCCTTTCCCTGAAGATGAAACTATTACTATCAAACAAAGACCAAATGATCCTATAACCACCTATAAAATTGTATCCATTATCAATCACCACGGCCCTTCGATACATGTAGGACATTATACCGCCGATATCAAAGATCTAACAACAGAGGCTGAACCTTGGATCCATTGCAATGATAGCAATATCACCTATGCTAAACCTATCAAATCAGAAACTGATGCTTATATCGTATTTCTGCAGCGCTGCCCGGAAGACAGTAGTGAATCGGAAGAACAATGATACTGCGACCATCGCCATCGAGCTTGTCCTTCTTGAGTCCAACTGGGAGCTTGCTGCCCCCAAAAAACAGCGCCGCCATAGATAATTTTACTACGCAATAGACTAATAATTAGATAGATGTAAAAATCAATCGACAGAGCGATTAATTTTCCTTCAATTTAATCGCTAGAGCGATTAAAATTAGGTTATGGCAACAAGAGGCGAATTAATAAAAGCATTACAAGATTGGCAGCAGTGGCTGAGTAAAACTAGCCGTTTAATCGTCCCCAGAAACTCTCTTCTTAGTCAACAAAAGGACCTTTGCTTGGCACTCACTGGAGTAAGGCGGTCTGGAAAATCCTCCTTGACGGTGCAATTGGCACAGGGGCGATTAGGAGAGACTTTCTTCTTTAATTTCGAGGATCCGATTTTCTTTCCAGGGGCCAGCGTTGAAGTCATCGATCAACTCCTCTCACTGTACGAAGAAGAAACAGGAAAAGCTCCCAAGCTGGTGATTTTAGATGAGATCCAAAATGTCCAAGGATGGGAGCGGTGGGTACGAAAAGCGATCGATTTAGGAAACTTTCAAATTGTTGTAACAGGCTCTTCCTCCCAGTTACTGAGTTCCGAGATTGCCACAGCTATTTCTGGACGGGTTATCGAACAAACGATCTGGCCTCTTTCTTTTTCCGAATACCTGATATTTTTGGACAAAACTCCATCCACAAAAGGAACTTGGTTACGCACGCTAGAAAACTATCTGCGTTGGGGAGGCTTTCCAAAAGTCATCTTAACACCGGATGAAAATGATCGGATCATTTTATTAAAACAGTATCTTAGCGATATTGTGCTAAGAGATGTTGTTGCAAGACACTCGATTAAAAGCCAACGTGCTCTACATCAAGTGGTCAGTTTTTATTTAACAGGACTGAGCTGTTTGCATTCCTATAATTCCTTAAGAAAAGCTTTTGAAATTTCGATCGAATTAGCCTCAACTTTAACAGGTTATTTAACACAAGCTTTTCTCGTCTTTGAAGTCAGTCGTTACCATCCCAACCTCAAAGTACAAGTACGTGACCCTAAAAAAATATACGTCATTGATACAGGCTTACGCACAGTATCTCTGCAATCCGATCGAGAAGACTGGGGCCGTTTAGCAGAAAATGCTGTCTATTTAGAATTAAGACGCAGAAATGAACAAGTATTCTACTTTAAACAAAATCAAGAAGTCGATTTTGTAATTACAGAACTTGGAAAACCTGTAGACGCAATACAAGTATGCTACTCCGATCTTGAAGATCAGGAAACACGTGAGCGTGAAATCAATGCTCTGTTAGAATGTTTACAAGCCTTAGAGCTTTCATCAGGAAAAATCTTAACACTTTCATTAGAAGATGAGTTCTTAAAAAACGGAAAAAGAATCCAACTCATCCCTCTTTATCAATGGCTATCTAAGGATCAACTACCTCCACAACGCTAGTACTGTGAATCAAAAGTTTTGCGCGGTATTTTTGCGTCAAAGCAGCTCAAATCGCCGATCGCAAATTGATGCGTATTAATGCAATACGCATCAATTTGCGAAGCCTGCGGTCGACGATTTCAGCTAGCTTTCACGCTAAAAATAACAGTCAAAACTTTTGATTCACAGTACTAACTTAGCTCCGATCTCTTTCCCAAACTCTCTGCCGCCGTAAACAAATTTCCTATCCTGATTTTAGGATGAGAGGAAAAATCCCCCATTGGAATGAAGCTTCCTGGAGGAGATTGTCTTCAGGAAATCTTTCAATTGTTGGGGCTTTAAGTTTGAAGCGGTGATCTGTAGCCTGGCCCAGTAGAAGCTGATCCGCATCACTTAAGAGATTTTCATTGATCATTTCTTCCACTATATCTTTTGTACTTAAAATCCGATTGGGTGCCATCCATAGCCCCGCTTGCAGAGTGGCTTGGCTATTATCAATAGCCAGAAAATAACCCCGAAAAGCAGCAATAGCAATTGCTGCACATTCGCTTATACTTAACCGTCTATTTTTCATCAGTTCGATAAAAAGCTCTAATTCTTCAGGATATTCAAAAGTAATCTTTCGGATGAATAATTTTTCTAAAGCACTTTGAAAAAGGTGCTGCTGCGTAGGATAATCGAGTGTGATTTCTTGATCGACATGATTGCTCACCAAAAAAGTATGCGAGCAACTACCCAATAAATCTAGTCTATTGAAAAAATGGACAATGATCAATGTATCGCAAATAATATTCACTTCCGACTCTCAACAATCTCCAAGATTTGCTGTCCTGGCAATTTAAGCAATTTGCTTAATTCAAACACCCTTCCGTGTGAGATTTTTCCATTTTGGTAGGCTTCGATAATTAATTGTGAAATATAAGTTCTAAGCTCACGCTGATCGACCGAATTTTTTTCCGATTCATCAAGGTCATTTAGCCCTAACATCTTCAAATAATTTTTTCCATGAAGCTCATCTTTGAGTAACTGCTCACGCTCTTTTTGTGAAAGATAGCGAAGGCTATGAAGCCGATACACCGCTGCTCGATAACTGACACCAAAATGATGGGCAATTAAAGCGATGTCTTGTGAGGTGATTTTCTGCCTGCTGGCTAAAAGCCTTTCCTCTGTTTCAATAACACCTTGAGTCGCTTCATCAAAAATCGCATAATCCGTTCGACTAGCTCCACCCTTACCAAGAGAGTGAACCATTTCTGAGACTCCTTCACTAGGAAGTAAAAAAGCTGCTGCAAAAGCGTTAGCCCGCGTCTCAATAAACACAGAGGCATTTGTAGTCGTTGAAATCAAAACGTGTTGATTTTTATCAAAAAGAGCATGCGCATATTCATGCGCATAAGAAAAATTCTTTATTGCTTTGCGATACCGGCTATTGACCAATATCGCAACTCCAATGGAAGGACGAAACAAAAACAATCCTGCGATCTCAGGAGGCAGCTCAGTTCCTGCACACCAGATCCCCTGAGAAGAGAGCAAATCAACAATATCATGGATCGGTCTATTGCCAAGGCCTAGACGTCTTCTTTCTTCTTTGGCAACTTGATCGCCCTGTCGAATTGCTTCTAAAACACTCGGAGGATGGGGAAATGGATACGACAAAATCCGTTTTCGAGAAGATCGATTTAACAGCTCCTCTAAGAAAACTCCTTCTCGACAAATCTGCACATATTTTGCGACTTCTTTTTGTACCTCCAGATCAGCTTCTAACCCAGGGATTAAACGGTACAAAGTAACGAGCACATCCTCAACACCCTCTTTTTCTGGAAAAAAATCGGTAATACAGCAGTACAACAGTTCTGCTAATTTAGCTAATTCCAGTGAAGAGACACTTCTTTGCCCTAATTCAATACGAGTCATCGCTTTTTGCGGCAAGCCAAGCGTCTTTTCGACCTCATCTTGAGATAAGCCGTATTTTTCCCGAATATTCCTTATTTTCTGTCCGATGATTTGTTGCGTCATGCTACGATTTTAAATAGGTCACACAATTTACGTCAAATATTGACTATAGTAGAACTAATCGGCAATGCGAGCTTGGCTCCGATTTCTTCCCAAACTCTCTCACGAAATACCTCCTGCACTGACAGCTTTCCCACAAGTTCACCATAAACCGCGTCAGCTCCTTTTCCTAAACTTGCCGACCAGACAAATTCCGGATGTGTCCCATCTAAAAAAGCACATCCCTTTCCTACTTTGCAAAAGACAGCTGCTGCTTTTCCAAGATCACGATAAGTGCTCATGATCTCCACACCATCTGAGTCCTCCTCTACATCAAATAAACATCCCCCTTGGTAATAAAGAGCTCCATTCTCTGCTGAACCACTGAATTTATAACTAATGTTCGCAGCTCTTGCTGCCCTCAGGGATAAATAATCACCGTCGACCAATGGCCCGATTGCTTTCCCTGGAAAAAACGCTAGCGACCTGTTTTTCTCAAGCGATGTGCCATTCATGTTGAAGTAACTTACACTCGAAGCAAAATAAGCCCCCGCACAAATCCCAATGTATTTCCCCCCGCCCATCACATAACGGCGGATTTTTTCAATGCCCACCTCCTGGAGGTCTTGATCCCAATAGCTACAGCTTCCTCCTCCCATGACTAAGACCACTGTTTTGTCTTCCCAATCTTTTGTCCTAAGATACTCTCCATCAATCTTCACAACAGAAATTGACGGATCTAACAATGCCTTCAACTGCTTCTTCAGCGCAGAGACGCTAGGCCTGCAGGCACCCTGACCCGCATAGATTAAAGCGAGTGTACTCATTTTCGCCCCCTATAAAATCGGATAATAAAAGACCCAACCATTATTTTAAGTGCAGCTCCGCTTAAAAAAGGGACAACACCGCACATGAACGCCTTAGGCATCCCTAGATAAAGCGACAGCCAGGCCATCCCAAGCCCAAAAATCACCAGCTGCCCCACCACTAAGGCTCCCACATAATAAAGGAGATGCGCTTGGGGTCTTCTCTCGATCATTTTTCCGATCACAAAAGCAGTAATGACAAAAGAAATCAAAAATCCTGCTTGAGGGCCCATTATCCATAGAGGATTAGAGACACCTCCTGCAAAGACCGGGAGCAGACAACATCCCTGGATTAAATAGGCGATCACACTATAGGCTCCGCGACGACCTCCCAGGACTCCTCCCAATATAAACACCGCAAGCGTCTGCAGCGTCAGCGGAACCGGCGTTACTATTAGGGGAATTGAAACTTGCGACATGATTGCCAGGAAGCAACTTCCTAGCACCGCGATCATCAATTCGATTAAAATTCTAGGTTTAGACTGATTAGCGACTAAAACATCATTTTGAGACATATTCTCTCCTTTTTCGCCCTATTTTATTGTCAATTTGCTGAATTTGCAACTTTTGATTTCTTGAAAACAGTCGATATCAAACTAGAAAGTAGTTGATAAGATTTGCAAAATGGTTTAAAAATTGGGAATTATAGAAGGAATTGAAAAAACCTCAAAAAGAGGTTGTAAGAAGCACACCTGAGGTGAATAATTATGCTCGACGTTCTCTGCGGCAATAAAAACATCCAAAAAGTTCTGCTATTCCTTTTCGTTAACGGAAAATGTTACGGCACGCAGCTCCATCATCTTCTCCAGAGCTCCTTAACTCCCATCCAAAAAGCCCTCCTCCGTCTAGAAAAAGGCGGCGTCATTCTCAGCAACTACGAAGGGAAAACCCGCCTCTACCAGTTCAACCCTGCATATCCGCTCCTTCCTGAGCTCGAACAGCTTCTAAAAAAAGCCTATACCCTTTTATCTCCCCAGGAGAAAAAGCTCTACTCCTTCATCGAGCGAGAAAAATACACACCTCGTGCTGGCCCCGAGAAAAATGATCAAGTCTTGCAAAAATTTTGGAAAAGGCTCTCTCGTGTTAAACAGCTCACCTTCCACGCCAAGACAAAATCCCGCGAGGAAGGCGGCTGGAATGGAAAAGGCAAAGGAGAGGTTTCAATTATCAAAGAAGGAGAAAACGTCTTAATTTTTAATGAAAAAGGAAGCTGGCAAGGAAAAGATGGCAAAGAGATCAGTTTTAGCAATATCTTCCGATGGACCTTAGATCCTCATGTCGGCATGATCTCGCTAGAACACCTCCGTCAAGGCATCGACAACCCTGTCTTCCTTTTCCACCTGCAGCCGTCTGGCCTCCACTCACTCTCTTCCAAAGATTCACATCTCTGCGCTGGAGACACCTACTTGGGACAGATCCTCTGCGCCCAAAACTGCCTCAGGCTCAAATGGCGCGTAATCGGACCAAAAAAGAACGAAGAGCTCCACTATTACTATTCTTGAAGCTACTACTGAACCAAAAAGGAAATGAGCTGTTCCCACTCTCTTCTTTGGGCATAAAATACCACCTCTTTAGAATCGACATTGACTGCGTGACAAAAATCGACAATGTAGGGTGCAAAATTTCCCAGATCATCTGATTGTTTGCATGTTTCTATGAATCCAGAAGATCCATCCTCTCCATTCAAGAACCCATCCAATTTATAGCTATTGCTTTTGACATCAAGCATCGATTTCTTAATCTCCGGATTATTCAAAACCGTTTCCAAAAATTTTAAAGGATGGACATTCTTGATTTTCTCGCCCATATCTCTCAATGCTGCTTTTTTAAAAATGAGAACTGGCAAGTATGTATCACCCATTGTTTTAATCATTTCAGAAATCACTTTAATGTGGCCATCGCTCACAATCAACTGCTGATAGGATAGGGAAGCGTTGCGTGGTATTACACCCCATTCTTTCACTTCCGATCCAAGCACAGAGATAGTCAAAACCGGGTCCTGTTTTTGTTCATTTTCTTTGTCATCAAAAAGCATCTCACTTGAGTAAGGATTGGCCGCCTCGCCTTTTTTGCTTTCTGCTATCACAACAGGTCTGTTCTGAGTTGATATGGGTAAAATGGTTGGAGCCTCCGTATAAACCCACTCCGTTTTGTTAGGCGATCCCATGACAGAGATTTGCATGATTTCATCTTGATTAACTTGAAGATTGTCAACTACCTGCTCTTTCCTTGGAGATTCTTCTTTGTTGACTGTAGTCGTAATGGGAACAATTATGGTTTCTTGCTGCTGTGATTCAAGGTACGCCCACCCGCTATTGTCCTGTAATCCAATGGCAGAAACTTCGATGTTGGTAGCCTGTTGTTTGTCTGAATTAGGCCGATCAATAACATGCCACCCACTTTTGTCCAACGATCCAATTGAAGAAACATGAAGAGTCTTTGTTACAGGATCCGTATTTTGTCTTAAGAGATCTTCGCCTGGTTTAGAAGAGCCGTTCCCTTTGCTTGCTTTTATGATGGCTGTCGCAAGATAGAACGAAGATCCAGTGATGATTACAATCGAAAAACAACTTGCTTTTAGAGAGCGCTGGGATGTAATAGCCTCGAATATCGCCGCTGCTGTTGATGATAAAACAAATAGGGTGACTTGTCCTATCTCTTCCAAGGAGAACAGCTGGGGTTTTCCTTGAGCATCCGTATACGTCAAAGGATGCCTTAAATGATTGCAAAGAGCACTGATTCTCATGTTTCACCTAAATAAAATCTTTAGCATTCTAGAATCACACCTTTCGTCTGTCAATAGTTGTTTTGAAAAATTAAATTTTTTTGTAAAATTTGAAAAAGTGAGCTTCAATATGTTTTTATTTCGATCGGCTTTTCTCTATAGCCTTCTTGGATTTGTAGCAACCCATTCCCCTCTTTTAGGAATTACATCGACGTGGAATGTTCCTGGAAGCGGAGATTGGAGTGTTAATGGCAATTGGAGCCCGCCGGTCGCGCCCAATGATCCTGGTGATGTTGCAATTTTCATCAATAATAACCCAGGGCCCGCAACCATTTCGATCCCACCAGGCTTCACTCTCATCCAAACGCTATCTATCGATAGTCCGCAATCTTATATCCTAGTCCCTGTCACCATCGTCGGCGTCTCAGGATCAGTCGTTCTTGAGCCAGCTACCGCTGTTGAAAATGCCTTTTTCAACATCACTGACTCAACCGGAAATGGGGCTCACACCATCACTGCTCTTGTCGATTTGACTAACATGGCACCACCTCAAGTCTTAGAAATCGTGCAACAATCGACATCCCCCTTTACGATTTCAGGAAATATTACAGCTCCAGCAGGCGTTGCTGTGACCTACAACGGCCCCCAAACAATGATTTTAAGTGGGAGCAATAGCTTTGACACTCTAAATATCTCGGGGGGAACAGTGCAGATCTCTACCCCTACGAGCCTTTCAGGTAATGTGGTAAATTCTGCTAACTTACAGCTTCCGACAGGGAATATTAATGTTTCATCCTTTGACCAGACTTCTTCGGGAACATTAGCCATTTCTTATAACTCACCCACTAACTTTACCCAGCTTTTGGCATCCGGAACCGCGGATCTCGGAGGCAATCTCATAATCTCAATACCTACCGGGGCGACGGTTTCTTCGACTCCGGTGACGATCATTCAATCCAATTCTCTTACAGGCCGGTTCGCGAACGTAACAACATCTGGCATGTTTGTTCCTACTTTGAACTACGGACCGCAAACGCTCACTCTTTCCTTTACACCGATGGTAAGCTCTGCACAGAAGAAAACTCTTCAATTAGGATCTCCTTTGCTCCTGGGCTCTGCAAACCGAACTACTTGTGCTGTTCAGAGGCAGCAGGTAAACCTGATCAGTAGAATTCAAGTTAATAAAGCGCCTGAGCCCTCACCCAGTCGAGGAAAACACTCTTCGATGTTAACGGCGTACAATGAATTAAGCGCAGGTCCTTTTGGCTTAAGGCTCATGGCTGATGATGAAATTAAAAAACAAAAACAACAGTTCCTTATTTACAGAACAGCCGAAGCCGAAAAAACTTATGCAGGAAGGTTCTATATCGGACCCACTGCCACCCTTGGAGAGGTCAGAGGAAGAGATTACATCCAAAATGGAGCTCAGGCAGGAGTCGATTACGCATTTACAGAATTCGGCATTGGGGGACTTTTCTCCTACGATCACTTGTCGACAAAGGGATTGCTCGTCGACCAAGCTAGCGGAACCTTATACGCCTCCTATGTCCCAAAAAATCTGCCCCAAGTTGCGGTAAGCGGAAACTTCGGGTTTACTTACGATTGGCTGCTTTTTCACACTAGAAAAGGCTTAGAAGATGATTTAAATACCGCCAAAGGAACACCAAAAGGAACAGAGTATACAGGACTTCTTGCGTTCCAATACATCTTTGAAACCCAGCAGTTCAAGTGCACACATCAAGGGCTCAGGATCTCTCCTTATGTCGCTTTAGAATACAATCAAATCGACATCGACGGCTTCAAAGAACATGGCGCTGGAGACTTTGATGTCAAAGTTAAAAAAACCACAGCAAAACAACTCTGCTCTAACCTTGCACTGTTTTTTTACTACCATAAAGAATGGGGTAATGTCACGATCCTACCCCTTGCTAGCGTAGGGTGGCAAAGAGTGTTGACGCAATCTATCAGCAACATTCACCTCAAGCCCGCCGATACCCATAATCCATTTACCACCTTTAAGGTCAAAAAACCTGGTCACAACTACGCTGTTGCCAGCGCAGATGTGCAAGTCTATTTCTATAAAAGATACGGGATCGAGGCCAGCTGGAACTTTGAGTGGAACAAGTTATACCACGACAATGAATTTTACCTTGGATTTAGCCTGATGTTCTAGTACAGTAAAATCAGCAAAACTTATCCAATGAAAGAACTGATAAAAAAACGGTATGAGACTATTTTAAGCTTGCTAATGCCGCATGGCCCCATCACAGGCCGGGCGATGTTTGGAGGCTATGGGTTTTACTACGATAAGGTCATCTTTGGAATACTCGTAGGGGAAACACTCTACTTGCGCGTAGGTGAGACCAATGCAAAAGATTATGAACCTTACGGATCGGAACCGTTTGTGTACGATGGGAAAAATAGACCTATCGTCATGTCTTATCTAACTCTGCCAGACAAAATCCTTCACAATCCCAAGTTGCTTCCCAAGTGGATTGAAAAAGCAAGAGACGCCTCTCTTTTCAGCCGCACTAAACGGAAATCAAAAACACACTTGCTGATCCCTGAGCTAATCATCTAAGCGATTTTCTGGCATCTGGCTTCTTACCAAAAATAATCAACAAGTTAATATTGTTTCTTTGCTCAAAATGAAGGTGCTTGTTATGTTCAAACATGGAGACACCTATGAAAGAAATAACCATTTTGATGAGCTTGTTCTTGCTAGTTATGAGTTCCTGTTCTAAGTCCGAAGAGTATACTCCTCCTCGTGAACCTCGTGAACCTAAACGTGTGACCGTCATTGAGAAACAAGACGATATTCAACATCATCAGACTGCTGTGAATCAACAGCGATAAGAAATATACTTGTTGGTCCCTTTAGCTAAACAGCTAAGGGACTTTCTTTTACCAAAACGATCAATTGCAATTACAACGATCTATTTTAACCTATTTAAAAATAAGCTGATTAAACCATTGAATATTACTCCCACTTGCCCAAAATAAAGAATATTGTTAGGTTTCCAATTAGAGGAATCTATGAAAAAAATTACCATCCTAATGAGCCTGTTCTTGATAGCTCTGAGCTCCTGCTCTAACCCTCGTCCTACCCTGTCCGATGACGATAGACGTGACGATAGGCACGATGACAGACGTCATGATCGCGATGATGACGATCGCGACGATGATGACCGTCGTCATTGGTGGAATTAGAAGTTACACGAATCTCGGTTGTAAGACCACATCTTGTGACGAGCTCGCATACCGATCAAAAACGAACAACTGCAATTTCCCTTGCATCTTCTCCTGAGATTCAGGTACAAAGAGAGTGTGAAAAAACATTTTCTGACAGGACTTATTATTTTGCTTCCGATTGCAATCACCATTGCTGTCGTCGGCTATCTTATTAATTTTTTTACAGCCCCTTTTGTTAAGGGCGTCAGCTCTTTTTTACAAGATACAAATTTCGCAACCCAAGGTTTCTTATTTCTTTCTCATGAACAAGTCGTCCTTTACCTGAGCAAGCTGTTAATCTTAGTTCTCCTCTTTTTCCTGATTATCTTCCTCGGGATGATTACGCGGTGGTACGTCATCCGAAGCCTTTTAAGCATCGGTGACAGACTTCTCCATCGCATTCCTATCGTCAGCACGGTCTATAAAACAACCAAAGAGATTATCAAGACCCTTTTTCAGCAAGATGCCACTGCCTTTAAACAAGTTGTTTTGCTTCCTTTTCCCCGCAAAGGCATCTTTGCTCTCGGACTAGTGTCGAGCAAAGCTCCAACTGTTTGCAACACAGCTTCTGGATCCAACCTTGTTTCCGTCTTGGTTCCAACGACTCCTAACCCCACCAGCGGCTTTTTGCTCCTGTTTAAGCAAGAAGACCTGATCTATCTCGATATGAAACCAGAAGACGCCATCAAATACATTATCTCCTGCGGCTCCATCGTTCCAGAAGAGAGGACTATTGAATGAAAAAATACTTCTCCACCGGCTTAATCATCCTCCTACCTTTTGGCCTCACTGTTTGGATCGTCAATTATCTATTCGATCTCTTTACCAACCCCGTTTTCAATATCCTTGAAAAAACAACGCTTTGGCTTGAAAAGACACAAGGGTTAACCCAGCTCCACCATGAAACCCTGGTTACGTTCTTAAGCCGCATGACGGCTCTGATCTTAACTTTCCTTTTCATCATTGTGTTGGGATATCTTGCACGGAAATTCTTCTTCAAAGACCTCATCAAATTAACTAATGAAATCATTATCCGCATCCCTGTGATCGGCTCGATCTACCGCCTGACCAAAGACCTGACTAAAGCGATGTTATCCACCGAACAAAAAACCTTCAAAGAGACGATCTTAATCCCGTTCCCTTCTCCTGAGACCTACTCCGTTGGATTTATTACCGGCGATGTCCCCAATGTGCTTAAAAAAATCATCCCGAGCGCCGACGTCACCGTCTTTGTCCCTACCGCTCCTCATCCCATTTCCGGCTACGTCCTCTTTTGCTCAAAATCGATCACACCTTCTGTCGATATTTCCGTTGAAGAGACCTTCAAGTTCCTCCTCTCCTGCGGAATGATCCAGCCTGGTCCATCAGGCGAGCCCACTCCCCCTCACCAATGAACATCATCTTCTTCCCCGTTAAAGACACCGCTTCTAAACTCACCAAGCTCTGTCGCATGGCCCAACATCACCTTGTCCAAAAAGAGCCCCTTCTTTTTTTAGTCCCTGACAAAGCCGCTCATGATTTCCTCGACAAGCTCTTCTGGAGCTCAGACAACTTCCTTCCTCACCCGACCAACCTACTGACTATCTCCACCGAACTTCTTCCCTTTGCTTCCGTCTTCAACCTCCGTCCTTCTGCTCTCTTAGAAGGCACTAAAACCGTCTATGAGTTCGAAGACCATACCTCTGCTGAAAAATTTCAGCTCTCCAAACACCGCTATCAGACCTATCGGGATCAAAATTTTCCTATTATTGTAGAAATCTAAAACTTTCTTCGAAAAGCTCTAATTAATATTTTACAAGGTAAATTTTCTTGAAATTTTGCTCGAGGTTTGTTAAAGTTTGAACCTTTTAACGGAGACTATTCATGGTACGCATCAGTAAACAATCCGAGCGGCGCGCAAAATGCCCTCACCGGCCCCGTCCTCCTGCTCCTAAAACAGGACCAAAAAAAGATAAATTGGATAAAGGCTACAAAGAACATGCTAACGTCGTTGAAGACGTCCAACTCGCTCAAAAAATCTTTATCCCCAAGAAAATAGGTTAACGTCATGACAAGACATCGCAGCTACGGAAGAGCAAGTAAATCAGCTAAAAAAAGAAACGTCTTGAAGCGCTATGAGCGTATCGACGTTCTACGCAAAGTCGGAAGATGGAAAGACGGCGAAAACACCAAAGTGACAGGGCTTCCAAAAACCCCAGCTCTCGCATAAAAGTATATAACCGCCAATCTAATCTCCCAATAGATCTTTCTTCTGTGAGGAAATTCGTCATGTTTTTCCTCCAAGAGGTGAAACAGGAGAAAAAGATCACCTCCGAAGAAGTCGCTATTTATTTCGTCGGCATCCGGAAGATCACCCAGCTCCATGCCGAGCATTTTAATGATCCTACTCCCACTGACTGCATCACCTTTCCTTTTGACGATCAGCTTCTCGGAGAGATTTTTGTCTGTCCCAAAGCTGCCCTGGACTACAATCCCAAAAAACCCTATGAAGAAACTACGCTTTATATCATCCATGGCCTCTTGCATCTTTTAGGCTATGACGATATCGATAGTAAAAAAAGGGCCCGCATGCGCCGAGAAGAAAAGCGGCTCATGGCTCTTGCAAAGAAACACCGCTGTATCATCTGTTAGGAGATTTGTGAAGGTCTTTATCGCTCTGATTTTTATGATGAGTGCTGCCATCGTGACAGGCATGACGACTGCACTCTTGCAACTCGGACGGCTCCGCGCCAAAGAAGAGTTTAAAAAGATTCCCACCCTCTTTTTCTTCCAACACTTTCTTAAGTCCCTCTTTGGCCGCCATAAATGGGAAGGCCTCTTTTTTACTCTTAGCTTCAGCAAGCACGTTTTACATCTTTGTTACGGCGTCGTCACGATCTTGCTCCTCCTAACCCAGCCTCCTTTCAATCAAGCTCTCAGACTCCTTGAAAGCCACAACTACGCTCTTGATAGCCTTTGGGTACTTGCTATCGGCGCGATCATCATTACCCTATCTCTTATCTCCGACATGCTCATGAAGTTCCTGGCAACTGCAGCTCCCGTCTTATCGATCAAGCTCTTTGCCCCCGTCTCTTCTATTTTTCTCACCCTTTTTTCACCACTCACTGCGCTCTTCATGAAAATGCTCCAAGCCTTTTTCCCTGAAAGCCAAAAAGAACTCTCCTCACCTTCCATCCGAGATAAAATCCTCGAAGTCCTCTATGAATCCGAGCTCTCGACCCATCTCGATCCTCAAGAAAGAAAACTGATTCTTTCCGTTGCTAACTTCAAAGAACGAAACGTCCGTGAAGTCATGGTCCCCCGCATCGATGTCACCTGCATCTCTGAAGATACCACCATCCAAGAAGCCGCTGAAATCTTCCTCAAAGAGAGGTACAGCCGCCTTCCTGTCTATCAAGACAACATCGACCATATCGCCGGCGTCCTTCTCTACAAAGACATCCTTTCTGCCTATGCCCATTCCAAAAAAGGAGACACCACCCTATCTCTCATCAAACCCGTCGTCTATACCCCTGAGACCAAAAAGATCTCTCAGCTCCTCCAAGAATTCCGGAGCAAGCAGATCCATCTAGCCATCGTCGTCGATGAATATGGCGGAACAGAAGGGATTATCACTATCGAAGACATTTTAGAAGAGCTCGTCGGAGAAATCGCCGATGAAGACGATGTCGACCAAGAAGTGCTCTATTCCGTGCTCCCCTCTGGAGGCTGGATTGTCGATGCCCGCATGGGAATCCTCGACATCGAAAAAGAGCTCGCTATCCAAATCCCCCAAAGCCCGGAATACGATACCCTCGGAGGATATATCTACCACCGTGCAGGAGCGATCCCCGCCAAAGGCTGGCGCCTCCATCATGACGATTTTGATCTAGAAATTTTAAGCTCTGATGAACGTTCAATAGAAAAGGTGCGGATCATGCCGCACCTGAATGAAGATCTTTAGATCCGTGTGAATGTTATACTAGCAGCGGCTTGAAAGTTTGAATTTGGACTGGCTGTGACTTTGCCCAATCGATCCTCCTCGTCACCCTTCCCACGAGGGGAAGGGCCTCCTCGTTCGGAACGCGAAGCTTCGATTGAGCTTTGTCTCGCAGAGTCCAAATTCAAACTTTCAAGCCGCTGCTAGTATAGCTCGGTTATCCAGCGGACGGTACAGTCTCAGGATCTACAAAGCTTAACTGAGATTGTGGGCTTAACGCTTCTTGTTTAGCTTCACTGCTTGATTCTGTGTCCTCGACGCTCTTGAGTGTAACTCCACTAGCTATCACAAATACAACAGTGAGAATAAAAAATAACGGACTGAGAAAGGCCCCTAATATTCCCGAAACAAATGCAAATGCTACAAATAGAACACTAAAATCCTCTCTGACACGATTCTTGTGTGATACAGACATGTCTCGATTTATGAGGGTGGCATTTGATTTGAATTCTGTTGGAACATTTACTTTCTTCTGAGCAATAGATTGAATTTTAGAATTCTCCTCAAATTGTGCAATTGAATAATCGCCCGTGCCTGATTCGACTCGAAAGCACATTTCTTCGTCTGTTGTCTCTTGTTGAGACACTCTTTGTAAAGTAAGTGAACTCATTTTATTACCTATTTTTAAAATTATTTTTTATATTTATTATATATGTTTTTAATCTTACTATTAAAAACTTAATGATATTATAATAAAAAATGTAGTAAACATCTACACTTAAAATAATTACTACAACAAATTGAAGAGAAACAAAGCAATTAAAGTATTATTTACTACTAACCGAGGGTAAAAAGACATCAGGCTATCGAACATCACCGATTGGCCTTTGAATGGTCTGGAAATGATCCAAACGTTTCAAATGTAAACCATTTAGACATAATAGCTTAAGTAACTCATTGCTGGTAAAGATAATATGACTGGAGATGACATCATTCAAATCCCCCAAAGCCCCAAATACGACATCCTCGGAGGATATCTCAATTTTGGGTTGCTTTCATAGAGTCTTACCCCACCTTTCGGGCGCTTTTTAAAAATTTTTCGGGCACTATAGGCACCTTACGGCTATTAGTGCCCGAAAAAATTTTAAAAATCACAACGAAATCTGGGGCAATCCTCCATAAAATCAACCCAAAACTGAGGTTACCACTATCCCAGACAAAGGCTGACTCCTCCACGCATGACGATTTTGACTTAGAAATTTTAAGTTCGTTCAATAGAAAAGGTGCGGATCATGCCGCACCTGAACGAAGATCTTTAGATCCGTGTGAATGTTCGCTTAATTGTATAGTTAACGTTACCTGCACTATCCGGTGCTGATATCGTTACATCACGTGAAGTCTTATAGCGAGCAAGCGGCTCCGTTCCATCGGATTCACAGAAGTAAAGCCCCACTTCCTCATCTTCAACTTTAAACCCGATCTCTTCTTTACCAAGTTTATTCGATGGGCAGTCAGTTGTTAATTTTCCAGTCTTCAACACAGATAGAGAAATGTCCGGATTGATCTTTGAAAGAGCGCCATTAATATTTGTGTTGATATGGCTATCTCTATCTCCTAAAAGCTTCAGGAAGGCACATATTTGCCTTGTTCTTGATTGCGGCGCCGTTACCTTGTCTAAATTCAATAGCCGTTGAGTAACTCTGATATTAAAACTAGTGGCTTGGGTCACAAAATGTCCAACAATGGTGACAGGTAAAGACTCATCCTTGTTCTTTACGACTCCAGGAATTTCATAAGGATAATCCTTATCATAAGAAGAAAATGCTCCGAAATTGCCGTCTTTTCGTTCGAGCATTGCATGAAACTCTTCTGGGCGGAATATTCCGTGTTCTTCAAATTGAGCAGATTCACAGTCTAATAATTTCTGAAATTCCGCCTCAAGTAAAGCGTCCCTAGCCTGAAGGCTATTTAATTGTGATTGCGCTTCTTGAGCTTCCTTACACGCTTCATTGCTCTCGATACCGCAGACTCCGGCACCCGTCAAAAAGCCCAACGAGACAATGAGAAACAAAGGAATGATTAAACCTATGGCTCCTATAAAAAGTGCAAACAAGGATAAAACCCTTGCAACCTCTTTGAGGTTTTCGCTTTTGAATGTAAGGGCAGTCACTCGCCCTTGAAGGCTCTCTTTAGGGGTCAAGGGATTAATCTTCCCTTCAATAACCTCAGTGATATTGGAAGATTGTTTTGGCTCTCTCCTTGGTCTTGCTAAACTAAATTGATCACCAATTTTTGCTAATGTCATAATCACATCCCTTATTATATTATCTTATTATTAATCTCTTATCTCAATTATACCAAAAAAACATAACAATTATCAATAATTTTTTTGAACAAACAATCCATTTAAGTTACTTATACATAAGAGCTTATGTAAGCAATTGCTGGTAAATGTGTTGGAAATTTTAGACAAAATGCGGATTATGCCGCACCTGTCTTAATAGGAACGAGAGTTCAGCGGGCTTTGTTGCATAAATAGCTGCGGATTGCTTTGTTGGACTGACTGTCGCAACATTTTGCTTATTAACAGCTGAAGTAACTCTTTGCGTTGTTGTCATATAATTATCCTTCTTTTTTGTTTATTATTATATAACATTATACTAAAAATTTTAATAATCAAGAGGTAGCTACTGACCAAGGGTATAAAGACACCGGGCTATCGTATCTAGCAGAGCCTCAGGGTTTGCCTTCGAGGGGTCTGAGAATGGCCCGACCGTTTCAAAAACAAACTCCTTAGGCAGAATAGCTTCTGTAACGAGTTGCTGGTAAAGGCAATACGGCTGATTGGAGATCATAAAGCAGGATCCCGCCTTAGGCTTGCTGGCAAGCCAAAGGCTATAGGTATCAGCTGTGGTAGGGCGAGTATTTTTAACCATTGGACAGTCAAATTGAGCTGAAGGCAACTGCTTGCTTAAAGGACAGGCCTTCCAGAGAAAGGCCAACGCCTCCCCTTCAGTCTGACACCCTTCAGGGGCAGTCTCGATTTTAAGGTCAAGTGGGCGGGCCCCGGAGAGTAAAACGACCTGTTTAAATTGGACCCCAGATTGTGCGATTTTTTCCAAAAATCCAATCCGCTTTTTCATCGTCGCAACTGTGGCTCCTAAGATCACGGCATAATCGTAGCTCTTTTTGGTCGGCATGATTTCGATGAAAAATCGATTCTTAGAGCAATAGTCCATCACGGCTTTGGCTTGGATCTCAGAGAGATTATTTTCGATGTGCCACCTTTCTTTACCGGCAGGCCGCTTCCAAGTTTTTTGAGTCGCTTCAATGATCGAAGGTAGTGTTCCATCATGAGAAACTTCCATCACGGTGAGCAGCTGTTTTAAATCGTCGTTATTAACCCGATCCTCAAACAGGGGACAATCTGCTTGCTGCGGATTAGCCAAATCAATCCTCCTCGCTTGTCTTGCTATGCAGCAATGGTCTCGCTCGTACGGAACGCCTGTGCTTTGATTTGGCGTTGCCTCACTAGCACATATTGTTCCCTGTTTGAGGATCGGGTTAATAGCAAGTGATCCAGAAAGAGAACTCAGCAGTAAAACGAAGCTAAAAAATAATTTTTTCATAACACCTATCGTAAAATTCGGAGATCAATTATAGGAACATTTAGGACGATATGTCAAACATTGCTATTCCACTCAGCTCACTTGCTCGAAAAAAGAAAATTCTTGTGCTCATCAGCCGCGGTGGTGGAGGACATAAAACAGCAGGCGATTCCCTCAAACAGATCTTAGAGAGCAATTACGAAGTGGAGATCAATCCTGTTCTTGCAGACATCTTAGGCGTTATCGATCCGATCAATCGCGTTACACGTGGCCACTTTACTGGAGAAGATCTCTATAATGTCTTTCTCAAAGCACATTGGAATAGAGCTCTTAAATGGATGGTCACGATGGGCCCCAAATGCATGAAGTCTCAAACGATTGAAAAAGCGTTTGAGAAATATCTCCGTGAGCAAATCCAGCCGCCAGATTTAATCATTTCACCCTCTCCTTACATTAATTATGGCGTTGCTTGCGCAGCCCACCGTTGGGATATCCCTTTTTTAATTATCCCCACCGATCTGGATGGCTCGACATTTTTACAAGGATTTCCAAAACAGCCGACCCCTCATAAACTCAAAGTCGCACTTTCCTATGACGATCCTGAAATCAGAAAGAAAACCCTTGAGAAAACATCTCTTAGCGATGATCAACTCGCTGTGACGGGATTTCCAGTTAGACCCGCTTGCTTGAAAAAATACTCCCCTGAAGAGCTGCAAGTGATTAGGTCCAAGTTTAATCTTTTTGAATCCCACCAAACCGTGACTCTCATCATGGGAGCTGTCGGTGGCAAAATGCTCTTTGACCATGTCAAAACATTGAGTCAATTAGATCCTCGCCAGCACCAGCTCCATCTCCAAATGAACGTCTGTGTCGGTCACAATCAAAAGATGGGCAATAAGATCAGAAATTTCTTGTTAGACCAAGGCGCCAAATTCTTAGGACGGCATACATTTTTGCTCCCGACAGGCCTTGTGATGCATATCCGGGGCTATACAAAAGAGCTCATTGAACTGATGGCAGCTTCTGATCTGATCATTACAAAAACCGGCTCTTGCACGGTGAACGAAGCGATCTATCTCGAAAAGAAACTTCTCTTAGACAATACCCGCCGCTCCAGCGCACGTTATCTCAGATGGGAAAGTTTTAATATCCCGTTCGTGCAAAAACACAGCCTAGGCTATTCGTTTTCTAATAATCAGCAGCTTTTAATGCTGATTCCCTCTTTCTTGAAATATCCAGAAAGACCTGAGCAGAAGCTCGACTTGCCTAACTTTGAGGAGAACATCCTAAAAGTGACCCGGCAGATGATTGGATGATCAATCCACTTTGTCATCAGTATCGAGCCCAGGAAAATAATTAGGGTTCTTCTCAAGAAAGACCCAAAAGCTATCTAATAAGTCAACAACCTCTTGTTGGCTGCTTGCGCTCTTAGCTGCCGCAATATGCAATTCCGAAAGAGTTTCATTTTTAGTATCGTCAAGCTCTAATTCTGCATGGGAAATGGCATTGTCAATAATATCGATTGCTTTGTCAGGGAAATACCGCTCAGGAACATCCTTGGAAAACACAATAGCCGCTGCGATTGCCCTATTGGAAACCTTGATACGACCCTGCATCTGGCTATAACTAAGTTGTAGCATCTCGAAACATTTGGCATGGGTAGGCTCATTGATCAAAACGCAAGGAAGACGACGGGCAAAGGGTTTTTTTGTTGCAATTGACCTATTATAATCATCAGGTGTCGTTGCGCCGATAATTCTAATCTCTCCTCGAGCCATGACAGGTAATAACATCTCAGATACATCAACCTTTGATTCGGTGGTTGTCCCGCCTCCGGCAAGCTTATGGATTTCATCGATAAAATAGATAACTTTAGGGTCTTTTTTTGCCAGCTGGGTCATTTCTTGAATCCGCTTTTCGAGTGTTCCTCGATACACCGTATCTGCCATCAAATCTGTAAAATTGACCTGAATTAATTTTGCTTCAAAGAAAGGAGAACGGGAAGGATATTGCGCAGTTGCAATTTTGTAAGCAATGGTCTCAGGAATCGTCGATTTACCAACACCTGGATGGGCAAGTAAAAGAGCATTCGGTTTTGTGTTTTTGTTCATTAACACCTCGACTTCTTTCAAAGCATCTTCATAACCAATCTTCGAACGGTAAGCTCCTCCTTTAGCCTGTTCCACCATATCAACCATGTAATCGTGCAATGCAGCTGCCTTTAAAGGATCCTTAGCCCATATCGACACCCCAATCGATACCCAAACATAAAAAATACAAAGACCAACAAATTGCGCTTGCAGCTTCGGCAGCTTGAGGGTAGAGGCAACGATCATAAAAGACATGGATATCAACAGAGGTGCGGCCAACTTTTTGGACATCTTTTCATCGGCAACTTTATTAATTACTTTGGAGGCAGCTTCATAGGCTAAAACACCAACACCCACAACTAAAAGTGCCCGTGACATATCATAGGCTACGGCTGCAACCTTAGGCGCTCCCCAGCGTAATGTTAGCTCTGCCATAACAATCCCTTTTGTTTTCCAAAATTTTTAACATATTGGCACTAAAAATGTGTAGATTAAAAGTTTGAGCTTATACACAAACAACTTGAAGAATCGGTTTTTGACTGCGTCTTAGTTTAACTCATAATTTCTGTTCTCACTCGCGCCTTGTCTATCGGCAATGCTTGCTCGCTCCGAACAAAAATTCTGAGGACCCTCCCTGTCAAATTTCTGGTCAAATTCCCGATTCTTCAAGTCATTTGTGTATAGATGATTTTAAGAAGCTTTAACTCAGAGCGGACTTGAGCAGGATTTTTACAGACGATCCCTTCAATGCCTAAGTCTTTTGCTGCACGGACATTCATTTCTAAATCATCGATGAAAACCGACTCATGTCCTTTTAATTGATATTGATTCATCAGTGCTTGATAGATCTGCGGCTGAGGCTTGATCGCTTTGACTTCATACGAAAAAACCTGCCCATCAAAAAATGTAAAAAAGTCATGGAGCTCTTTGAGCTCTTCATGCATCTCCTTGGGCATATTCGACAAGATATAGGCCTTATACCCATTTCTTCTCACTTCATGGAGTGTTTCGATCATCTCTGGAATTGGAGTCAAAAATGAAGCAATTTGATTGATACACTCCGCAAATACCTTTTTATCATAATGGGAAGGAAGCTTCTCAACGAGCTCTGCTCTTGTCAGCAATCCCCCATCATGGGTTGCCCATAACAAAGAGTGGAAAACATCCAGAAAATGGAGAGGAAGGTCGAGTTCTTTCAGAAACCGCTGAGGGTTCCATTCTAGAAGAACGTTTCCCAGATCAAAAATAACATTTTTGTATTTAGGTTCCATGCGTTCCTAGAAAAATACCCTTGGTCTCATCGACCAAGGGTTCGAATTGGCTAAAGTTGTCGGAAGAGGTAGGATTCCCCTCAGGCGATCGCTTCGCTCTCGTCCTTCTGGCCGGTTCGGCCGCAAGCGACCTTCACTTCGAATCTACCTCGCAAGCCATACTATGGCTTGCTTCTTCCGCTTTTTGCTGGCAAAAATCGGACCCGGCAGGAATCAATTCGAACCATTTCGTTTATCCCATGCCAGATCAAACTACCACTTAATCAAACAACGCCAGTGTACCAGAAGCTTGCCCCCAAGATCAAGCAGTTAAAAGCTTTGTGCATGTCGAATGAGGAAATTGCAAGAAGACTTAAAATCAACATAAAGACGGTAAGGAAGGGATCTCAAACGCTAGCTGATTTTCAAAACAAGCAAATTTTAGCCAGAAACCTTATTCCACCAGATCATTGCCCAAGCTATAGTTAAAACCGCACAAATGCACAAGGTCCACTTACTCAGCTTGAATAATTTTTTACCTATATGACTTCTTTCT
>Ga0206825_1067_pt1 | contig 22326 bp, 19 predicted proteins | sample Alteio_BWOrgCont_79_FD_152875 | JGI IMG/M metagenome (GOLD analysis project Ga0206825, IMG submission 152875) | Enriched cells from forest soil in Barre Woods Harvard Forest LTER site, Petersham, Massachusetts, United States -... | ecosystem: Environmental > Terrestrial > Soil > Temperate forest >...
CAACAACATTTTAATGGTGTTTTTGATTTTTCCACACAAGCCTTCATCAATTCGACTGCCGCCCCACAGCCCTTGTTGAGCGATGCAGCAATGAATGGTATTAATTTTTCTTTAGCGGCGCAACACTTTATCCTTGATTCTAAGCAAGATAATCACGAAACAGAGAAGTTAAATTTTTGGGCAGAAAACAAAGAATTAGAAATGCAAGATTTAGAGAAAATATTAGAAACATCATTGTTAGTATCAGGAAGAGAGTATGAACGCGCCCGGTTAGGGGCCATAAGCGTATTACAATTGAGAAAAGAAAGAATTGATGAAAAAGTTCTGTGGGATATTTTAGAGCAACATGCTTATATAGATGGCAGAGCAGGCTATAAAGGTATTGAAAGAAGCGAATGGGTGAGAGACCTGAGTTTGAAGGTCATGTGCGCTATCGATTTGCCGAAGGCTGTACCATATTTGATAGATTCCCTTATTCCCAGCAACGAACCATCTCCTGCAGTACGCAATAGTGTGTTAAATAATGTCAATAAGTATATGGCTCGAATAAAAGAAACAGCTTTTGCCGGTCAAATGAAAGAAGCCTTGGAAATCTCTTTTAACAGAGACCAAAACATAAATAGGATAAATTTGTTAGGGATTCTATATAGATGGGATACTGAGGAAGTAAAAGGACCAACAGAAGAGGGGAAAAGGAACATTAGTAAATTTTCTCCCCATGCCCAAGAATTAATAGCTAGTTTCGAAGGTCAATTTGGTTCTAAAAGTAGGGGTTTAGCTTATTCCAGCAGGTTGTCCGAATGGGCTAAGGATGATCAATTAACATCCGAGGATTTGAAAGAAATATTGGCTACTTCACAACATCAATATTCACTTATTGAAGAAAGAAAATATATAGGCATCCGGCTAGTGGCCCTTAAGATACTATTGTTGAGAAGCCACTTTATTGATGGCAACATGAAAAAAGTTTTGGTCCAGCATGCGTATAAAGATGGCGCAGCGGGCCATGACGGGATTGAAGGATTTGACCAGGTCAGGGCATTGACCCTGGAGGTAATGGCTGCTGCTGATCTGCCATGGGCTGTGCCATATTTGAGGGATTCCCTTATACCCAAGAATGAACCGTCCCCTGATGTACGCAATAGGGTAATAAATATTTTATATTCAGAGATAGGCCAAGTAAAACAATTACCATCGGTAGGCGATGTTAAAGAGCAATTGAAAATATCTTTAGATAGGGACCGCAGAATAGATAAGGAGAGGGTATCTGAAATTTTAAGGAGGTTGAATGATTCAGGATTTAGAATGGCTAGTGAAGTTAACGCGGCGATGTTGGCGAAACCTTTGACTTTTACAGAAATCCATGGATTAGGAGATGAAGCACCAATTGAAATAGTTGATAAGGGCAGCGTTAAGGATTTGGGGTGGAGGCTTAAGATTATTGAGGGGAAAAAGGGGAAGCGGGTTGTTGTTTTGCGTTCGACAGCTGAAATAGGTATTCCGCTGGACATTGGTCCAATGGCGAGGGTCATTGTTTGGGGGCCTATTTTCATCATCGATGATTCTGCAGCACAGGGCGGCAAGGTCAAATTTTTAGTGGCAACTCCAGACGCAAGTCCTTATTTTTGGCATACCCTTTGGGATTATTCTGTTTCTGAGATAGGGCTTATGATTGACAGGAATGATGAGGAAAATGGGAGTATTAAAGGTGTCACCAAATTTGCCGTGATGCCTGATGGCAGGGTCAGGTTTGTTACAAGGAATGGGGGGCAATATGAGAAGTTCTTTTCACTTCTCCAGGCTCTTGAACGAAATAGAAATTATCGCATCACCCCTGGCCAAATGCGGAAATTTTATGATTCAGCCATGGCAAGCGAACAGAGATTTAAAGAAGATGAGCATCAAACTAGAAAACCAATAACGGTTACTCCCATCTCTGACGAGGTGGATGCTGCTGTGGACCTTACAAATCAGCTTGAGAATGCTTCAAAGAAAGAACCTTTAATCCGATCTGTTGAAGTGCTTGATCCGGGTGGCCAAAAAAAACGTAAAATATTGATTGGATTAGTTAGTACCGGTGTAGGTATGTTAGTAATGGGCATTCTCGGCTTAATTTTTACTGGACAACAAAGTCTGATTTTTAAAGTGTTTGGTTCTGAAGTTGGGTTAGGTTTTTTCACTGCGCTTATTGCTTCGTTGATCATAGATGAGCATCCTAAGTATAAAACTTATAATAACGATGAGCTCGATAATATGGCAGCAGATTTTCTAGTAGACAATAATGATATCAAATTAATTTCTGTTGATAACTCTAAACTGGCAGAGCGGTATTTTGTAAAGAAATTACGACCATGGTTAAAGAGACAAGGCAAGGCCGTTGGAGATGATATAGAAATTCTGGCAACTGCTATTGCTCATGGATGTGCTTTTATTCCTAACGGTAATTCCAAATTTAAGGTAGAAATTAAATCTACAAAATTGCTTTTGACTGATTTTGATCCGAGCGTAGTCCATCGAATTGCAAGAAATTATTTTTTTAAACACGAAGTAGCCCAGCAGGTTTTATCTCCACATGAGTACTTAATTGATCCAAGAATAGTTCTTAGAAATGATATTTCTGTGTGGTTGCGTGAGTGGTTGCCTTCCTGGTCGCCTGATTTGCCAAAAAATATTGATTTAACAGAACTTAAATCTTCAATACAAAATGATTATCAGGCAGCGGCTGATTTGATAGTTGGTGAGTTTGATCTAGGTGAAAAGAAGGAAACAGGTAATAAGATATATTTTGAATTTACTTTAAAAAAATTTGATAGTCTAAATCAAGCCATGGTTAATGGTGGTATTGACTTAAGCACTTCCAGTGGAATGCACTGGAAGTTTAAGAAGGATGGTCAAGGGGTTGAAATGAATATTGACCATGCCATGATCGCACGAATTGAGCGTGAAGGTATCAACAGCCTTTTTCCGGTGATTCTTAGAATAACCTCCGTCACAAATGTCTGGTCATTGTTAGGAATCAGCGCGTCTGGGAGATAGGCCAAGTCCGATCCATAGACAGATGGTTGGTATCAAGGCAAAGAGGATGCGCGAGAGGGTGGTTGACAGCCACCAGCTGATTTCAAAGAAGGTGTTAACGGCATAATAAGCCATGACAACACCAAAATAAAGGACGAGGCTTAAACCAATCACCCCAAGGGTTGATTGCCATAATTTTTTTCCAGCCAATAAAATCCCAATTCCTGCAAGCAGCCAAAAACCATTCCATTTACCTGAAATAAATTCAAACCAGGGATAAGCGAAGATCACCATCAAGCGTGACCAATTAGTTGGTTTATCTGTTGATGTAAGCCCATTGATAAATGCTTCGTTCTTGGGGGCCATAAAGAGTGTGAAAATAATGGTGGGTAAAAGAGCAATAAAAAATGCAATGATAAGATTTTTCAATTCATCTTTGTGAGAACGTTCATGCCAGAATATAAGTAGTGCCGCAATACCGGCAGCAATCAATCCTTCATTTTTGGTAAAACTCATCAGTCCTAAGAACACCATGCTTAGAATTTTTAATTTTGGGATATCATATTTCTCAGCCAAAAGTAAGGCCGTAAAGGCCGACAATAGAAAAAGGCCTAATAGGGAGTCGCTGTATTGGCTGATGTATAACGTGACGCCAAAAGGGATGGCTGTTACAATAACGGCAGCTGATAGCGAAGGGACCAACATGCCGGTCAATTCTATGAGGCCGAAAAGTAAAATCCCCGCGGTCAAGAGGGCAAAAATAATGCTGTTAAGCATAGGGGCTGCCTGGTTAAATTGACCGCCTAAATCCCAAAACCATACATTAATCAAGGGCCAGAGAAGCGGGTATTGCGTATTGCTGCGCCAAAGCCCGGGAGCCAGCATGCCCTTCCAATTTTCATGCCCCAAGAAAATAAATTTTGCTTTCAGGTTCCAGCAAGACCACGCATCCCATCCCCCTAGAGGGAAGTGGTAGGCGCTGATGGCCAAAGGAACTGTTAGCAGAAGCAAGGTCAGGAATCCGAACCAATGGTTTTGTGTGAGTTTCATGTCTCCTAAAAGTGTTTTAAGAAAAGAGCTTCTTTTTGTTTTCTTGATTTTGGGGGAGATATTTTTGAGGTTATCTTTGTAGGAATAAAACAATAACAGGCAAATGCCTAAAATTTCAATTCCGATGGGAATAAAGCAGTTAAATTGATTAAGAAAAATATGCGTATAGAAAGCTGCTGTGCCATCAATTCCAAATCCCAGTACCAGCGCCAATAAAATATGCAAAAGGATGTTAAGTCGATTGCCTGTTAATAAGCGTATTAAAAGGAAACCGACTGTGAAACTAATAAATATACCTAAACAATAAATCATAATTTTTTTTCTAGTTTGTTATTCATTGGCATTCGGATTAAATGCCAAAATGATGCCGTGATTAGCTTTTAAAGGTGTCAGTCCCAATTGTTGCATAGTTTTCATGGCCACCTGAGGACTTGTACAATCAAAAATGACCCAATGGTATTGTGTATGGTTGAGATCCAAAACAGTGGGGGCAAGCATGTATTGGGCTTGTTCGAATTGGGCTATGGCTAATGGATTATTTAAGTCTTTATCAGTAAAATACCCAACAGTACGAACACCTTTGAAAACATTCTCCAAGCCCATGAATTGAAATCCTAAGCTGTGCAGGGGAATGGTGGTGCGATCCTGGAGCTGGGTAATAGCCTGCGCATAGGCCTGCAAGAGGTCAAAGGCTGATATTAAGATTAAGCATACAAATAAAAATTTTCTTAAGGTTTGCATAGGTGTCAGCTATTCTAATGCAAAGATCTTGCTTCGCCAAACATTTTTGATTTAGACTTTCATGTTTCATATTTTATCAATGATTTCTAAAAAAATCAGATATTCTGAAAGTCAATTCTAAAAATCCAAAAGTATTTTTATTAACGCTATAAACGTATTATTTCCAATATTTTATGTTGTCTCCATTTAATTTCCCCAATTTGACAAGCTTCAAAAATATGTTATCCTTTCTAAGTAAGCGCTTTCTTTAATTTCAATAAATAAAACTAACCTTTCGGGGAGCCATCCACCATGCTTAAAAAATCATTAAGCCTAACTGTGATTATTTGTTTTGTATTAACTACTTTAGGTCCTCTCCCAAAAGCCCAGGCTGATTTAGTGTTAGGCCTGCCAGCACCAGGAAGCATGGTTAATTTAAGTCCTAGTTATGAACCTGTCATGATCAAAGGTTTAACAGTTCACAAAGACAATCCTTTTTTGTTTGATTTTATCGTGGATGTGGGCCAGGACAAGATGTCAGGTGAGCCTTTGAAAAAAGAAGGTGAAAAGCTTATCAAGTATTTTTTAGCAAGCTTGTCCATCCCTGATAAAGACCGTTGGGTCAACTTAAGCCCTTATGAAAAAGACCGGATGGTCCCTGAAGCCTTAGGCCAGACAGACATGGGTCGGGACCTTTTGGCACAGGACTATATCTTAAAACAAATGACAGCTTCTCTAATATACCCTGAGAAGAAATTAGGCCAAACTTTTTGGAATAAAGTTTACGCAAAATCCCAAGAGATGTACGGTACAACCCAAATCCCGGTCAACACCTTTAATAAGGTATGGATCATGGCTGACAAGGCAGAAGTCTTTGAACACAACCAAACCGCCTTTGTCACAGGCTGCCATCTTAAGGTGATGCTGGAAGAGGATTATTTGGCATTACAAAAGCATTCTGCCATTCCTAATGCTGTCATTCCCGCGAAAGCGGGAATCCATAATACAACACATTCTGTTGCTTCTTTTATCGTCAAACAAATTATCCTTCCCCAACTCGAAGGCGAAGTCAACACCGGCAAAAACTTCGCCAATCTACGCCAGATTTTCAATTCAGTGATCCTTTCAACATGGTATGAAAAAAATCTTAAAGAAGCTTTATTGAATCAAGTGTACGCGAATAAATCCAGGGTAAAAGGCATCAATCTAAGCGACCCGACAGTCAAAGACCAAATTTATGACCAATACCTGAAAGCCTACAAAAAAGGTGTGTTTAACTACATAAAGAAAGACATAATTGCGACTGGCAAAATGACAACCCGTAAATATTTTTCCGGCGGGGCCTATGCTGTAGTGCCAAGTCAAGGTCTTACGGTTATAACCAATCCTGAGGCTTTAAACCAAGCCATGGCCAACAGCGGCCCATTAGTGGAAATGGATGCGGCCATGGAAACATCGGTAGGTAAGCGCTATCAGGAAGAGAAGGCGAGGGAAGGCAAAGAAGAGGCAACTCAAATGATGAATGAAATTGGAGAATTAAGGGTTGCATATGATCAACACCCTAGAGAAGTATGGCGAAAAAGAAAATATGAGGAATTGGAAAAAGGACTGAAAGAGAATCTGATAGGACAGAATGTGATAAGTCTTTCTAATGGGGCAGACGTATGGACTAGTTCTGAACCCCACACCATCTCCGGAACCCCCTACCATTATATAAAGGTTTATAGAAATGGTGTGGAGGAACGCAAATTTATGACAATCGGAAGTGAGGATGATGGGCATAATAGTGTAGAAAAGTATTTATATGATATCTTGAAGAATGAAATATCAGTGAGACTTGTGCCAAACGGTTTGGTCATTGGGGATGTAGGGTTTATTAAGAGTGATGGATTGGAAGAGTCGATTTGGAAATCTCCTTGGTTAAGACAAGCGGTTATAAATGCATATTATGATAAATTAGAAGAAAAGGTGAAACAAGAGGCAAGAATTCAGGTGGAAGTATCTTCAAATTTATTTCAGATTAGAATAGGTGAGGATGCTGGATCTTTTTCAAGTAATTCTTTAAAGAGGATAGAAGAGGCATATGGTTTTTTAAGAGATAAGATAAAAAGTGTGAAATTAATAAATCAGTATAAGATGGTAGTTGGGGGGGAATTAATTAAATATTCGGGTTTAAGAGATAATGGTTACTTTAAGACTAAATTAGAAAGAGCAATTGTAATGGCATATATCGTTGAACATAGAGATACTGATGCGGCGATGAATACGATGTCATTGGGGGATCTGAGGAAAATTCAGCAGATCATAAAGCATTTTGAAAAAGAGCGCATTAGTTCATCAGAAGATTTAGAGGCGGCTTTTAGGGCGAAGTTTCCAGATGCTACAGGATTGAAGGTGGAGCCTTACCAGCATAAGGTAAGTGAAAAGATGCTCTTGTTTATTCATGCGGATGGGATGGTGTCCGGTTTTTCAGGTAATGATTCTGAAGATCTAAGTAAAATGTTTTATACCGTGGAATTTACCTTAGGGGGTAAAGAGCATAATTTGGGGCTTGTTTTATCAGGTGTCAACGTATTGACTGTTGCTAAAACATTCTTTGGGAAAGGTAAAGAGAAAGCTACAGCTAAATTACTTACGGCTTTAGGATATAATAGTGGTAGAAGGAAGGATTATAGCCCTGTCCAGAGAATTGAACATGGATACATAAAGTCTCATAAAATTTTTAGAATAGTTCCTTATAGCGGCGATGCGGTATCATTTGACCTAGAGATTGCAGAAATAGAAGGTTTAACAATAAAGCAATGGATGCTTGAGCGTATTTTTAGGCGTGAAAATCATTTGCCCAAGGGGGGAGCGCTGTACCGATTAATAGCAGCTTTGTATTTGGCCAGCAGGGAAAACAAAGACAGGCTTTTTATTGATGAAGATGTGCCCATTGTTTATTTTAATCCTATTTCGGACGCTGGGAAGATCGATGGACTAATGAGGACAAAAACGATAATCACTGCCATTCTAAGCTCAAATAGGCAAATTGAGACTATAAACATCAATAATTATAATCCCCAGTGGTATGGGCCTAAGGATTATCCTTGTATGATGCTTTTGACTGAATCTTTTATGAAAGAGAACCCTGATGCCAAGCTTAAGGCATATGAATTGATACAAATGTTTAAGAAAGAAACTGGGGTAGATGTTCACACCGGTGATTTTAAAAATGACCAATATTCTACTAACTATTATCTCATCGGAGTTAACGGACAAAAAGCATTAAAAGCTGATTTTGACCGATTTTTAGAATGGTTAAGAGAAAAAGAAGGGCGTGTCATCAATGAAATGATGTCTGAACCTGTCACAAAGACTAAAGATAATGCGATGGGCAATGTGCTTGATCATCAGCATGTAACAGGCGTTGATCAGGTCATTCCGCCGGGTGGTATTGACTTAAATACATCTAACGGCATGCAGTGGAAGATAGCCAAGGACGGCCGTGGTGTCGAGATGAACGTTAATCAGGCCATGATTGACCGTGTCAGACGCCAAGGCATTGCTTATCTTTCACCGAGGATTTTAAGGGTGATGCCGATTACAAGCATTTGGCTGTTGATGGGCCTTCAAGCGCCTGTACAGACGGGACATTTGATCGGAGTTTAACACGTTGTCGATGAAGTTTACATTTTTATGGTGGCTTCACATAATATGTGATATCCTTTAAATGGACAAAAGGAAAGGATATTTATGAATTTAACGATGACCATTGACTCTAAAATCCTGAAACAGGCTAGGAAGGCTGCCATGGAACGTCATGTGAGCCTGACTTCCCTTGTCCGTGGTTACCTTCAACAGCTGGCTTCCCAAGAAACAGATCAAGCCAAGCGTACTGCCCAAGCCTTGAAAGCTTCCTTTGCCCGTAACAGGCGGAAAATTGGCCGAATTTCCTGGAGCAGGGAAGATCTCCATGCCAGGTAAATATTTTTTAGATTCCAATATCATTGTTTATGCCCATGATATTGACAAAGACCGCCGCCAAATAGCTGAACAGGACATTCTTAATGGAATTGTTTCAGGCAATGCTGTTATTTCCACCCAGGTATTAAGTGAATTTTTTGTAACGGTGACGCAAAAGATCAAAGAGCCGTTATCATTGCCTGCGGCAGAAGCGGAGGTAGTTCTTCTTTCCCGTTTAGAAGTTGTCCCTCTTGATGTCCTTTTAGTCCGAACTGCCATCCAACTTCAGCGTAGGCATCGGTTGAGTTATTGGGATTCCATGATCCTTGCTTCTGCTATGAAAGGGGGATGCTCGGAAATCCATTCCGAAGATTTTGTTCATGGTCGTCGTTATGAAGGGGTGATAGTTAAGAATATATTTTTATGATTCTTGGAAATCAAATCCTGCCTCTTTAATTGGACCTTAAACTAAGAAAGCTGCTGGATTTCCGACATAAAGCCGTTATAATACCTGCAATAATATTTATGCCGCAAAGGAGATAAAATTGATTTCAATTGGTGTTATTGGTTGCGGGCATTGGGGGCCCAATCATATTCGTATTTTTTCCCAATTGACCAATTCCCGCGTATTGATGTGCGCGGATTTGGATGAGAAACGTCTTTCTTCCATAAAAACTCTTTTTCCTGATATCCTCACGACCAAGGATTATAAAGATATCTTGAATAACACGGCTATCGACGCTGTGGTGGTGGCAGTCCCTACGAATTACCATTTTAAGATTACCCAGGAAGCATTGCAGGCTGGCAAGCATGTGCTGTGTGAAAAGCCTTTGGCCTTGCATGCTGAGGAATGTTTGCAATTAGGCCAATTGGCTGACAGTGTGGGCAAGATGCTGATGACCGGGCATATTTTTGTTTTTAATCAAGGCATTGTCAAATTGCGCGAATATATTGCCTCAGGCGAAATGGGCAAAATCCATTACGCGCATTCCGAACGTACCAATCTTGGGCCTTTTCGATATGATGTTAATGCCCTTTGGGACCTGGCTCCTCATGACATTTCCATTTTTAATTTTCTTTTTAATAGCGCTCCTGTGTCTGTTTCAGCCCGCGGCCATAAATGCTTAGGGGGCAATTTAGAGGATTTGGGTTTTGCCACCATTGATTATCCGGATAATATCATGGTCAATGTCCATGTCAGCTGGCTTGACCCCAAAAAAGTGCGGCAGATCACTGTCGTTGGAAGCCAGAAAATGGTGGCTTGGGATGATTTGGATGCAGAAGGGCCAATCAAACTTTTTGATAAGCATGTGGAGAAGACTTCTGTGTATTATGAGACCTATGGGGAGTTTCAATTGCTTTCCCGTGAGGGCAGTATTACCATTCCTAAAATTGGTTTTAATGAACCCTTAAAAGCACAGGCGCAGTATTTTATCCAGTGTATTGAAAAGAACCAGCCGCCCTCGCTGGCAGATGCCGGTAAAGCAGCTGATGTGGTGCGCACCCTGGTGGCTATAGGGGAATCCATTAACCGTCGCGGCGAGCTTGTGAAATTATGAGCTTTTTTAAACATGAAAGAGCTTTAGTTCATGCATCTGCGCAAATTGGTGAAGGTACGCGCGTTTGGGCCAATGCTAATATTTTGGAAGGTGCTATTATTGGTGAGCATTGTAATATTTGCGACGGTTGTTATGTTGAAAAAGGTGCGGTTGTTGGTAATCATGTGACTTTAAAAAATGGGGTGGCTGTTTTTAATGGTATTACTTTAGAAGATGATGTTTTTGTTGGTGCGGGCACAGCCTTTATTAATGACCGTAATCCCCGCAGTAATCGGAGCGATGCCTGGGTTTTAGAAAAAACCCTGGTTCAAAAAAGGGGCCACCATAGGGGCCAATGCCACCGTGATGTGCGGTGTTGCGATCGGTACATATGCCATCATCGGTGCAGGTGCCGTGGTCATCAAGAATGTTCCTGATTACACTATTTTTGTCGGAAATCCTGCCCGGTGGGTGGGGTATGCTTGCCGTTGCGGACGCACTTTAAATGATGAGTTAAAATGCGCCTGTGGTGCTTCCTACCAAATTGTTAGTAATAAGATTGTTCCATTATGATCCCCAAAGTATTGGTTGTGCCAGTCGCCTATAACGAGAAAATCAAGCTGGGCAATGTGATCCAGAGATTTCTTGATAGTCAAATGCCATCTCAGGCAGATTATTTGATTGTGGATGATGGTTCGGATGATGGAACCACTGAAATGATCGCCTCCTTCAAAGACCAGGGGGTCATGAGTGTCAAACATCCTCAACGCCGCGGGGTTGGTGCCGCCATACGTACTGGTATTGAATATGCTTCCGCGCACGGCTATGATATCATCGTTATCATGGCAGGTAATGACAAGGACAATCCTCAGGAAATCCCTCAACTCCTTGAACCTATCCTACGTGACAATTATGATTTGGTGCAAGGGTCCCGTTATTTAGGCAAGGTCGGCTCCGGCGGGCAAATGCCTTTTTATCGAAAATTCGCCACCAGGCTTCATCCCTGGATGTTTTCGGTCTTAAGCGGTCGTCACGTTACAGATACGACCAATGGTTTCAGGGCGATCCGGCTTAGTATTTTCAAGGATGAACGGATCAACCTTAAACAGGAATGGTTGGACACTTACGAATTAGAGCCGTACATCTTATGGAAGGCGATTGCCTTGGGTTATAAATTTAAAGAAGCCTTTGTAACAAAGATTTATCCGCCCAAGAAAATGGGCGGTTACACCAAAATGATCCCCATTCTTAGCTGGTGGAGCATCCTAAAACCGCTTTTTTATTTGCGATTGGGGATTAAAAAATAAATATTTCCCCCTCTTTTTTATAAAGAGGGGGTTAGGGGGAGTTGAAATAATGAAGCTTTATGGCAAGAACCCGGTAATCGAACGTTTGAAATCAAACCCTAAATCCATCCGTAGGATCATGATCGACGAGGAACATGTGGATTTGGCCTACATCCGTAAAAAATGCAATCAATGGGGTATTGGTGTTTCAACGGTACCGCATTCCAAGATCCAGCGATTGGCGCAAAATTTGAATACCCAAGGGATCATGGCGGACATTGATGATTTTGCGTATGTCCCTTTGGAAGACCTGTTGAATAATGCCCTTGAAAAAGGGCGTACGCCGGTTTTTTTGGATAATTTAAATGACCCCCAGAACTTAGGGGGCATTATCCGTACCTGTGGGGCTTTAGGTGTCTTTGATATTGTCTTACCAACGACAGAATCCGTCAGCGTGACAGAATCGGTTTTAAGGGTTGCTTGCGGTGGAGAGAATTATTTAAGCGTGGCCAAGGTCTCTAATTTAGGCAATTCAATCGAAAAAGCAAAAAAAATGGGCTTTTGGATCGTGGGAACGGTCGTTGAAGAGGCCAAAAGTTTGACTGAGCAGACCTTGCAGTTTCCATTGGGTCTGGTCATGGGGTCTGAAGAAAAGGGTGTCAGGGACATTATTCTTAAAAAACTGGATGCCCAGGTGATGGTTCCTATGAAAAATCAACGCATGTCACTTAATGTCGCACACGCGACCTCGATATTATGCTATGAAATCGTCCGTCAAAAAAAAGTAAAAATATAAATCCTCAAGTCGCTGCCCTAAATTTCTTTGCCGAAGCAGGGCTGTTAAAACGTGTCAAGCGCAGCGGCTGGTGGGTGGCTGGTATTGAAAATCCAGAGACAGTCGCTGAGCATTGTTTCCGTTGCGCGGTCATCGGCTACTATATTGCCCATTGCGAGGATGTTGACCCATTTAAAGTCGTGACCATGACGCTTTTTAATGATATTCATGAAGCGCGCATCAATGATTTGCATAAAATGGGGCATTACTATATAGATTTTCGTGAGGCTGAAAAAAAAGCTTTTGCAGACCAGGTCACTTTTTTGGATAAAAAAGTCAAGACGGCATTGCAGTCGATGCGAGGGGATTATGAAGGACAGTTATCTGCTGAAAGCATTGTTGCCCGTGATGCTGATATTTTAGAATGTTTGATCCAGGCCAAAGAGTACGCAGATAACGGTTATCCGGTGGCGAAGACCTTTTTTAAGCGCGCCCCTGATCATTTGAAGACCGCAACCGCCCGGAAATTATGGCAACAGGCGCTTTCCTGGGACAGTCATGCCTGGTGGCAGAATGTGGTTAAGTTTGAAAGATAAATAATTTTATTCCCCAGTTGGCTCTCTTCGTTTTCAGTGGTAACATAATGCCATGCTACGTATCGGGATTGCTGCCAGTAAAATGTCTAAAGGTTCTTTGTTCAATTATAATCTTTACGTCATTTTGATTTCTTGCCTGATTTCTTTTTTTATTTTTCTTGTTTGCGGATTTTCCATTCTTTTTATTATTTTCTTGGTTTCACTAATTTTGCATGCCTTAAAGCCAGGGGATTTTCATGCAGTGTTGGTGCATATGTTCAAACTGTGTTTGATCATCCTTTCCTTGGTGGTGGGGGTTTTAAATATGGCGGCCATTCTAAAAAATATTCAATTTACCAAGAATAAGATATGAGTAAACTAAAAGAGACCAAAATTGAAGGGCTGTTAAGCAGGCAAATAATAGAGTCCAGGCATCTTTTTAAAATCGTTTTTGAGCATTCTCCCTCTGCAATCACGGTCACGGATAGCAAGGAACTTATTGTGGCTTGGAACCCCATGGCGGAGAAGATGCTCTACATGACCAAGGCAGACCTGTTTAATAAACCTGTCAGTTCTTTATACCCTCCTAAAGAGTGGAAGCGTATCCGTTCTTTGAATATACGGCATCGGGGTATGCATTCTAACATTGACACGAAGGTCGTTTGCAAAGATGGGTCTTTACTGGAAGTCAGTGCCTCCATATCGGTCTTGAAAGACAGCAAAGGCCATGTGATCGGTTCCATCGGTATTTTAAATGATGTTACCCGTCAGAAATTAGCGGAGCATCAATTGCGTGAGTCGCAAAATAAATTAAGGATCATTCTCGATAATTCCGCTGCAGCCATCACCATGACTGATGAAAAAGAACAAATTATATCTTGGAACAGTTATGCTCAAAAATTATTTGGAATGTCTGCCCATGATTTACTTTGCAGGCCTGTAAGCAGTTTGTACCCGCCAGAAGAATGGAAAATCATCCGTTCCATGAATATCCGTCAAAGCGGGTTTAAGCACCATGTGGAAACCAAGGTCATCCGTAAAGACGGCTCGATCATAGATGTTGATTTGTCGGTCAATATCCTGAAAGATGAACAAGGCAAGGTCATTGGTTCCGTGGGCATGCTCCAAGACATTACTGAACGCAAACGTTCCGATGAATTGATTTTGCAGGCAAAATTAGCGGCGGAAGAAGCGAATAATGCTAAAAGTGTCTTTTTAGCAAAAATGTCACATGAGGTGCGTACCCCGATGAATGCCATCATCGGTATGATCGACCTGACCTTAGACACGCCCTTAAATGAGGAACAGAGGGACAATCTAAAAGTAGCCAAAGATGCGGCAGATAATTTATTGAGCCTGATTAATGATATCCTGGACCTTTCCCGTGCCCAGGCAGGGAAGGTTGTGATCGAAGAAATTGAGATCAACGTGCCGGACATAGTTAAAAATGTATGCAAGGGATTAATGATTTTAGCGCGTAATAAAGGTGTTGATGTTGTCTGGAGCATTGACCCTGAAATTCCGAGGCTTTTAATCGGAGATCCGGTCAGGCTCCGCCAGGTCATTGTTAACCTGGTCAATAATGCGATTAAGTTCACCCACAAGGGCAAGGTGCTGGTCAATGTTAAGCAAAAATCGCTAACAAACAAGGATTGTGAGCTGGTCTTTGAAGTGGTGGACAGCGGTATTGGCATACCACCAAAGAACCTGGCCCATATTTTTGATGTCTTCACAGAAGCGCACAATACCACCGCCAGGCGTTATGGGGGGACAGGTTTGGGTTTAGCCATATGTAAAAAGATCGTCGAGATGATGCGAGGGTCCATTGAAGTGGAAAGTAGGGAAGGGACAGGAAGTGTTTTTCGTTTTAGCATTATTTTCGGGTATAATTCTGAATTTTCCAGGCATTCGGGAATTTCTCAGAAAATAGGGCAAGAAGGTCTTTTGTCATCAGTGCCGTCGGAATTACAACATTTGCGTATTTTACTGGCAGAGGACAATACAGTTAATCAGCGCATTGCTTCTAAGATTTTAGAAAAATTGGGCTGGAAGGTCACTGTTGTCAACAATGGCCAGGAAGTCCTGGATATTTTAAACAATCAAACCTTTGATGTGATCCTGATGGATGATAATATGCCTTTGTTAACGGGCATTGAGGCCACCCAAGTCATCCGTCGGGAAGAAAAACAAACAGGCCTTCATGTGCCTGTTATTGCCATGACAGCCAATGCCATGGCTGGGGACAGGGAAAAATATTTAGCGTCAGGCATGGATGGGTATGTGTCTAAGCCTATCGACCGAAATTTGCTTTATGAAGAAATTGTCAATCTCGTCACCCTGCGCCTGAAGAATTAGCATGTTTTCCCTCCCCCTGTGGTGGGGAGGGTTAGGGAGGGGGCAATAAAATGAAAGGCCTTTATGAACGAAGAAATCATTGATTTAAAAGATGTCCTGGAACGTGTGCAAGATGATAAGGAATTACTTGCCGAACTTTTTGATATTTACCAGGAAGATTTTGTGATTAAACGTAAAGCGCTGGGGGACGCTATTGCAGCGAATGACATTGCTAAAATCAAGGAAGTTGCCCATTCGATGAAAGGGTCTTCCGGAAATATTTCTGCCAAGCCCCTGCATGCGGCCTGCCTCAAATTAGAAACCTTGGCCAAGGAAGGCAAGACAGATGGCATGCAGGAAGTAGCTTCAATGATTGACGGGTATTTTGAAGAGATTAAGGTATATGCAGCACGTTTTAAAAAGGAATTAGGCTTAAGTTGACAGTAATAGTTCAGCCCAAGGAAGAGATTCCCTCCCCCTCTGTGGGGAGGGTTAGGGAGGGGGGAAGTTGACACGTCCTTCAACTTCGATGTGGGCGTATCCTCTAGCCCTGTTTTTTTTGGGATTACTTGCTTTCTTTAATGCCATCCGTCATCCTTTTGTCCACGATGATGTCGTTTTTATTCTCCACAATCCTCATATAACAGAGCTTGGCCGCTGGTACGAGGCTTTTCAATTGCCAGCGGCCTCAGATGGTATAAATGTTTATTACCGTCCGGTCCTAGAGGTCCTTTACCGTCTAGAATATTATTTCTTTGGTCCTCATCCTTACGGGTTTCATTTATTCAATATCGGTGTGCATATCATCAACGGGCTATTGATTTTTAGTTTACTTCGAAAATTAGCTTTGAGCGAAGTTGCGGCATGGGTGATTGCTTGTATTTTTTTGATCCATCCACTGCAAACAGAGGCTGTCAGCTGCATTGCAGGCATCTCAAATCTTTGGATGGCCTTAGGAGTTTTATTGGCGTTAAATGCTTATTTAAACAAATGGTATTTAGCCAGCTTCTTATGTTTTGTGATGGCTTTTTTAAGCAAGGAACAAGCTGTTATGTTTGTCCCCTTGATCATTGTCATTGATTATTACCGGGGGAGTAAGAGTTTTCGTTCGTGGTTTCTTTGGGCCTTGTCAGCTTGTGCCTTGTTGTGCCTTCGTCAGGTAATTACCGGAGGATCAATGCTCAAAGAGATCATGCTTTCTCCGGGGGAATTGTATTTACGTTTAGCCGCAATTCCAAGGGATATAGGGATGTATTTGCGGTTGATAATATGTCCTTACGATTTGCATTATTATCGCAGCACAGATATTTTACAGCCTAATAGTGCAGCATGGGGATTTCTTGTAATGTCCATGGTTGGTATTTTTTATGTATTTAATCGTTGGCCCCAGTCACGAAAAACGTTGATTCTGGGCTTAGGATGGTTCCTGGCAGCTCTTTGCCCGGTGTTAAATATCGCCCCTTTGATTAATGAATATTCTTTTATCCTGACACCGGAGCATTTTCTATATTTACCTATCGTTGGTATTCTTATAATTATAGTCACTACTTTTTATTCCCTCCCACTCGTGGGGAGGGTTAGGGAGGGGGTATTAATCCTTATCCTTACTGTTTGTCTTTCATTAACATGGTTTCAAAATACCTTTTGGAGTAATGAAATAGTTTTATTTGAACGCATGTTGCGCTATGAGCCTGATTTTGGGCGTGGGCAATTGCTATTAGCCAAGGCGTATTATTTTAACGGCCGTCCTGAGCAAGCAGAAAGTCATTTTAAAAGAGCTTTTGAGATCATGACAAATTACGCAAAAAAAGCGACCAATTTAACCGCGGAAAAATTCTATTTGGGGTTTGAAAAAGAAATTCTATTCGACTGGGCCCAGAATGAAAGCGCCATGGGGCAATGGCCGCAAGCCCTCAAGAAATATAAGCAAGCAACCCTCATTGATGCAAAAGACGCATCTTTGTATAACAATATCGCCTTTGTTTATCTGCACATGGGCGATAAAAATAACGCCTACCTAAGCCTCGAAGAAGCCCTGCATGTTGACCCTTCATTTATCCAAGCTAAGCAGAATTTGAATACGCTTAATACAATTCTAAAAAAGTGATTTTCTTAACTTATTGTTAATGAACAAGATGCATTTTTATTTATATGTTTGTGACATGACCTTATAATTTATCTTGATTCTGATTCATAAATTATGCATACTGAGTAAAATTTAACCATGGTTTGAATAAATTTACCCCGCACAAAAAGGACAGGATATGTTTTGGATCATTATTTTTAGTTTTGTCGTCTTGATAGCCCTGGCTATTGTTATTTACATGTTGCCTTCAGATCCAGCAGTGAAGGCCAAAAAGAAGAAGGACAAGGAAAAAAGGCCTGTCTTGACCCCTGATCCTGTAACGATGGATACCAGCAAGGACTGGAAGGCTATTGCCGAGCGATGGGAGAAGCATAACCAGTCTTTGCAGGGTGAGATTGAGAAGATGAAAATGGACCAGAAAAGGGCCCAGCAATTGGTTGATGAACGCAAGTCAGAGTCCAAGGAATTGGTTGAAAAATTGGCCCTTGAGAAAAGCTGGCGCGAAAAGGAGCAGGAAACCATTGAGAAATTCAAGAAACATGAAAAGGATTTAAAAGACCAGGTCTACCGCACAGAAGGTGATTTAGAAAAAGAACATTCCAACCGCCTTCGCCTGGAGCGTGAATTACAGGAACTTAAAATCAAATATGAACAAGTTTTTGAAGAAAAAAGGGAGTTGTCCATTAAAGCCAGCAGCCAGCAAGCTACCCTGGACGCCAATATCAAAGAACTTAGGCAATTAAAGTCAGAAAATGCCCAGCTTAAAGAAAAACGTGAAGATGTCCAATGGGTGACTAAAAGTGAATTTGATGAGCTAAAAAAAGCTTTTGCTGCCAAAGAGAAAGAATTGGCCCAACTCAAACAAACGCCGTTATCCTAATTATGGATGTTATGGATAAATTTCCATTTGCCCGCCGCACCAATTGGCAACAACAAAGCAATGCCTTGCACAATGCCAACGAAGAGCTAAGGAAGCAGGGCATTGATATATTGGATTTGACAGCTTCTAATCCGACGAGTTGTGGATTTCTGTACCCTGAAGGATTGCTTGCGGCGTTAAATACAAGTGAAAACCTGCATTATCAGCCTGATGCCTGTGGTTTGGATCCGGCGCGCAAGGCAGTGTCCCATTATTATGCCCGCCAAGAGTTTAATTTATCTGCGAGCAATATTGTTTTAACGGCCAGCACATCAGAAGCGTACTCATTTTTAATGAGGCTTTTGGTTAATCCCGGGGAGAAGGTCTTGATCCCTCGGCCCAGTTACCCGTTATTTCAATTTTTGTTGGAAATCAATGACGTTAATTTTGAATATTATCCTTTGCAGTATGATGGGATGCGCTGGTGTTTGGATTTGCAGGCGATAGAACGCATGAGTTGTGATAAGACCCGTGCCATTATATTGGTTAATCCCAATAACCCTACGGGGTCTTACATTTCACCAGCAGAATTAAATTCTTTGAATGTCATTTGCCACAAACATCGGATGAGCATTATTTCTGATGAGGTTTTTTTTGAATATCCGCTATATCCTTCTGATACCGCTAGTTGTGTCGGCAATCTGGGGGTGCTGACCTTTGTGTTAGGGGGCTTATCAAAAACACTTGGTCTTCCACAAATGAAATGTGCCTGGATTCTAGCTTCAGGTCCCCAGGAAATATTACAAGAATCTTTGGCCCGTCTTGAAATCATTGCAGATACTTATTTGTCTGTTAATACACCAGTGCAGAATGCTTTAGGCGTTTGGTTAGACCATGCCCCAGAAGTCCAAGGGCAGATTATCGCGCGCGTCAAAGAAAATTGGCAATGGCTTATGGTACAATTAGACAAGGAAGTCAATTTGGTGTCTTTGTTGCCTTTGCAGGGTGGGTGGTATGCGACTTTACGCATCCCGGCGGTTAAATCAGAAGAGGAATGGGTTTTGGAGTTTTTGCGGGAAGACCATGTTTCGGTTTATCCAGGCTATTTTTTTTGATTTTGAAAAAGAAGCCTATATTGTCTTGAGTCTATTGCCGCCGGCATTTATTTTTCAAGAGGCTGTTGGCCGAATGATGAAAAGATTGGCAAAAATATAAATTGAAAAATTTCACAATACTTATGAAATTTGTTAAAATAACATAAATACGTATGTCATCCTGAACGAAGTGAAGGATCTCAACAAAATTAATTCTTTAAGAGATTCTTCAGCGAACAGCTGTAAGTGTCGGTCAATACGACCTTCGCCTCAGAATGACGATAAGGGATTAAATATGGCCAAAAGACCTAACTGGGATGAGTATTTCTTGAAACTGGCAATGCTGGCTTCTGAGCGTGCCACATGCCCGCGCATGCATTGCGGGGCAGTTTTAGTTAAAAATAAAAACGTCATCGCCACCGGATACAATGGTTCCATACCAGGCGATGAGCATTGCGAGGATGTGGGCTGTTTGTTGGTCGACAATCATTGTGTGCGAACAGTGCACGCTGAGATGAATGCCGTTGTCCAGGCGGCCCGTCGAGGCCACTCTGTTGATGGCGCGACTGCCTATGTGACCAATATGCCCTGCACCACCTGCGCTAAAGCATTGATTACAGCAGGTGTCAAAAGGGTAGTGGTATTTTCAGATTATCATGACACCAAGGCCATTGATTTTTTCACCAAGGCCAAGGTCAGTATTGATCGCATTGACATTCCTGAAAAATTAATCCATTACGATCTTAAAGATTATTCTTCGGCCCGATGAGCACGCCTCAGATTAAAATATTGATAGCTGATGATGAAGAAGTGGTCCTTGAGATCATGGCCAAGAAGATAGCTTCCTATCATTATGAAGTCATTACAGCGAAGGATGGCCAGGAGGCCTGGGCTAAAATTGTCAGTGACTTGCCTGACATCATTATTCTAGATTTGAATATGCCTAGAATGGATGGTTGGGCTGTATTAAGCCAGTTACGGCAAAATCCGCCGCTTAAAAGATGGCAGCCGGTCATTATTGTCTCAGCCCAGGCTGAATTAGAAAGTTTCCAAAAAGGCGTGAATTTACAAGCGGACCATTACCTGACCAAACCCTGCCAAATCGAAGATATCTTAAAAGCTATCCGCCTGATGCTGTCCTTGATTCCCCAACGTGATATGTAAAGGCTATGCCTAAATTATTATCCTATACTTTAACGCTTCTTGCCGTGATGTCTGTCGCTTTTCTTGCCTTGGTCCGTTATTTAGAGACCGTCGGCGTGTTTTTTCCAAGGCGTGAGATGTCTGTTGATCCTTCGGCAATAGAATTGCCTTGGGAGGATGTTTATTTTAAGACCAAGGATAATGTTGCGATCAACGGTTGGTTTTTTAAGAACCCTCAAGCCAGATCCACGCTTATTTTTGCCCATGGTAATGCTGGCAATATGAGTGATCGATTATTTAAGGTGAGATTCTTTTATAACTTGGGTTTAAATGTGTTTATTTTTGATTACCGTGGTTATGGTAAAAGTGAAGGCAAGCCATCCGAAGCAGGGATCTATCTGGATGCTCAAGCTGCGTATGATTATCTTATATCACGTGCAGATGTGAACATGGATAATATCATCCTCTATGGTGCTTCTTTAGGCGGTGTGGTGGTCATAGATTTGGCTGTCCACAGGAAGGTGGCTTTGCTGGTGGTAGAGTCATCCATTACTAATGCCGGGGGATATGGCCCGTGTCCATTATCCTTTTGTGCCTTCATTTTTTTTAAGGCTTAAATTTGACTCTATTGATAAAGTAAGACGGCTGAATGTGCCCAAGTTGTTCATCCATAGCCCGGAAGATGAGGTAGTGCCGTACTGGGTTGGTCAAAAACTTTTTGAGGCGGCATGCGAGCCTAAAGAGTTTTTAATGATACATGGCGGTCATAATGATGGGTCAATCACCACAGAGCCAACAGGAGCCGGTGAATTTATACGCGTCTTAAAAGAAAAGGATTTGATATGAATAAAATATTTTTAAAGAGGCAGAAAGCATCCATCGTTGGGCCTGACGGCAAGCCAATTTTTCTAAAAGGGGTCAATTTCGGTGGATGGCTGATGATGGAAGCCTATTTTGTCTACGCGTCAAATTTACCCCAGCAGGTATTTGAAAAGGAGTTTGCGAAACAGTGCGGTGAAAAAGCCTTAAATGAGATTATGGGGAAGTTCCGGGACAATTTTATCACTGAGGCTGATTTCAAGCAGGTGGCTTCCTGGGGGATGAATTCTATCCGTCTTCCTTTTCATTATAAGGTAGGGGAAGCCCAAGCAATATCTTATCTGGACCAAGCCATTGCCTGGGCCCGAAAACATAAGGTCTATTTAATATTGGACATGCATGCAGCCTATGGGGCCCAAAATCCCGATTGGCATTCGGACAGTTTAAATGGCAGGACTGAATTGTGGACGAAAAAATCTAATCGACAGAAAACGTATGCGTTATGGGAGAAATTGGCTGACCGCTATAAAGATGAGGCAATCATTGCGGGTTATGATGTTTTAAATGAAGCTGTGCTGCAAGATACCGATTTGTTAAATGAATTTTACCACGAATCAATTAAGGCCATACGCCGTTCGGATAAAAACCATATTTTATTTATTGAAGGCAAGCATTGGGCGCAGCAAATCGATGTTTTGGATGATTTTGCCGATGATAATTGGGTGTATAGCATTCATTATTATGAACCCATGGAGTTTACCTTTAACTTAATACCTTTTATCCGTTACCCATGGGATGCTTTCAACAAAGATACCTTGCGTCGCCGCATGGACGGGTATTTTCGTTTTGCCCAAAAGAAACAGCGCCCTATCCATGTGGGTGAATTTGGGGTCAATTACCGGCAAGGTGTGTATAATGAGCATATATATTTACGCGATGAACTTAAGTGCTTTAATGATTTTGGCTTTCACTGGAATTATTGGCCCTATAAAGCGGTCAAGAACCATATGTTTCCCGATGGCATTTATGGGTATTACCCCAATAGTCCCTGGGTGCACCGTCAAGGGCCGCACAGCGGCTGGCATCG
>Ga0206825_1069_pt1 | contig 22276 bp, 14 predicted proteins | sample Alteio_BWOrgCont_79_FD_152875 | JGI IMG/M metagenome (GOLD analysis project Ga0206825, IMG submission 152875) | Enriched cells from forest soil in Barre Woods Harvard Forest LTER site, Petersham, Massachusetts, United States -... | ecosystem: Environmental > Terrestrial > Soil > Temperate forest >...
AAGATATGCTGTTCGCTGTGCAGGGGGAGTTAATCATCGTTTTAATCTTAATGATATGGCCATGATCAAGGACAATCACCGTGTTTCTTGTGTCGCTTTCGGTATGAATGAAGTTATTGATGCCTTGAGAAAAAAAATCAAGGCGAAAATAGAAGTTGAAGTAGATTGTATCAATCAATTAAAAGATATTTTGACCTCTAAAGCAGACATCATTTTATTGGATAATATGACTCCCAAACAAATCGCCCGAGCGGTGCTGTTACGTAACAAATTCAAAAGCCGTATCTTGCTTGAAGCATCAGGAGGGATTACTTTAAAAAATGTTAGAAAATATGCAGCCACTGGTGTGGACCGTATTTCCATAGGAGCATTAACGCATTCTCGTCAAGCGCTTGATATCTCAATGGAGTTTGTCCTAAATTCATGAAAAATTTGTATTTCTTATTAGTGTTAATAAACTTATTTTTCAATGTTCCTGCATGGGCCCAGGATAAGGATGATATCAATGCGGCTAACATATCTTCAGGGGCTATTTTTGATGATAAAGCCCTTTTAGATGGTTATGCCCAAAAGTATGCTGATGAGTCCAGGGACATTTTATTAGCCATGATTGCTGATGATTCCCTGGGATCGTATAAATGCAGTGCTGCGGTCCGGGTGTTTAAAGAAAAATATGCCAATGAAGTTTTAAGTAATGAAAAAGCTAATATTATCAGGGTTTTAATCAAAAGGCTTAATCACAGTGATTCTCCATTTGTCCAGGTGGAGATCATGCATGCACTAGTTATTTTAGACCGCTATCAATATTTTGAAAGTATGGTCCCTGCCTTGATACAAAAAATGGACCATTACAATTCGGTAGTCAGTGATATGGCCAATGAAGAACTTTTGGATATCACCAAGGACAGTTTATACCCCAGGGAAGCCAGGATTGTATTTGAAACACTGCGTAAAATCTTTTTTCTCTCCCGCAACCGCCTGCAGAGCATATCAGCTCCGGATGAAAATTTACAGCATAAGCTGGATTTGTTACGCTGGTCTATCCGGATTTTAGGCACGCAAGAGCTCAAACGCCTGCCGTCTGAAGTCATTAATTTGCTATAGCGCATAAATTTTATTTAAGTTCTTCGACGGTAAATTAAGAATTATGAAGATCCAGGCTTGACAAGGGCAGGAATATGTTTTATACTTCAGAGGTCACTAAAAATCTTAACAAATTCTTAATATCCGGCAAAGGTGTCGGGTAAAGAAGCAGCAATATTGGACATAGACGCCCAATGGCTCGAAGGTGAGACATTGGGCTTTTTTATTTAGCGGTTACACACAGAGAAGTGTGTAGATAAATTGGACGCTGCAGCCCAATGATCTTCCCTAAAATTTAGGGGAGTTATTGGGCTTTTTTATTTGAGGTGTGCTATGTTAAAGAAACTTATAGTCCGTATCATCTTGGTAGCATTCCTTTTTACATCAATCGGCCCATTTCCGGACGTTTCTGCCCAAACCATCATTGATTTACCTGCCCCTGGCATGATGGTTAATAAAAGTAATGCTTTTCAACCGCTTGAATTAAAAGGCATCTTGGTCAATGTAAAGAATCCTTTGCGCTTTGATTTTTTGGTTGATAAAGGCGCTTCAGGACTTTATGGAAAGCCTTTAAAAGATGAAATAATTCGATCAGCAAAATATTTTTTAACATGCCTGGCAGTTCCTGAAAATGATTTATGGGTGAATTTATCACCTTATGAAAAAGACCGTATTGTTCCTGGAAATTTTGGAATTACTTTGATGGGCCGTGATTTGTTGCAACAAGATTATTTGCTCAAACAAATAATGGCTTCATTAAGTTATCCTGAAAATGATTTGGGTAAACGTTTTTGGCAAAAGGTTTATCATAAATCTTTTGAACTTTATGGAACAACAGAAATTCCTATCAATACTTTTAACAAGGTATGGATACTTCCAAAGTCTGCACAAGTGTATGTGCAGGGCAATGCTGCTTTTGTGGTCAACAGTCAATTGGATGTTATGTTGGAAGCAGATTATAAATCTTTTACACATCATTTGGGTAATAAGAGCATAGGAAAGAATTCTTCAGATTTGTCTCAAAATGCTGGTGCGTATTCTCAAGTTTTTCGCGAAGTAATTCTTCCAGAGTTGCGCCAAGAAGTTAATAGGGGTAAGAATTTTACTGTTGTCAGGCAAGTCTATAATGCCATGATTTTGGCAACATGGTATAAACGTCATTTGAAAAACAGTTTGCTTGGGAAGTTATATGTTGGAAGAAATAAGGTAAGCGGCGTTGATATAGAAGATAAGCATGCGAAAGAGAAAATATACCAGCAATATTTAAAAGCGTATAAAAAATGTGTCTATAACTATATAAAGGAAGACTACGACCCATTTACCCAGCAAACCATACCACGCAAGTATGCATCAGGCGGGGTTGATTTGGTCGGATTTGGTGTTGTCGGCAACAGTAAATATCAGGAGGTCCATAGTTCTAGGGGTATGGATATTGGGACGAATTTGGCCATGGCCACTGTTGACGTGTCCCCAAGAAACGCTGATGGCGCCATGATCAGTTTTGATCCTTTGCAGGAAATAACCCATACACATCCATTCTATTTTAAGTATCGAAAAACATTTTCTGATCAGTTTACACGTGAGGTTCTTCCAAAAGCAGTCAGTTTTGGTCTATATAATAGTGGAAGGCAGAATGCTGCAATGATCTCAATGTCTAAAATAAGTGCTGCTGTACGAAATTTCCTTTTTGCGTTAGTTCTTGTTACTGGCCTTAGCGTGGCAGCGCCAAGGGCCGCCAAAGCTGCCCAATTTATGCCTAATTCCCGCGGCACAAGCATTCAGGTCAGGGTCGAGAAGAATGACACATTTGGCCAGATCCTTGTTGATGCGGGTTATACCAAAATGCCTTTATGGGGAGAGAAAGGCGCTGTACGTGAAGTTGGAAAAGTTGTTAAGCCTAGTGTTCAAAATGTGAATCAGATATATCCTGGTGAAAAATTCGTCATTCCAACCAAAAGTGAATTTAAGCTGGAGCATACGAAAACAGTAAATCTTAAGACGGTATCTCCACATATAGAGAAGACTTCATCAAATGCTCTATTAAATCAACAGAAGAATCCAGCTCCAATAAAATATTCAGATAGCCCTAAGCCTTCTATCGGAAGTTTACCTAAAAAAATAGCAGTTCCCTCGGTAAAGATGTCCCCTTCAAAAGTTTTGTCGACTCAAGGTAATCCTGCGCCAGCGACACCAAATTCAAATGGTTTGTATTCAAGAATTTCCGACTTTGTGAAAGCGCAATGGCCATGGGCAGTTGGCATGGCAGTTTTTGGTATTGGTCTTAAAGTTTTAAAAGGCTTCCGCCCTAAACCCAATACCCAAAGAACACAGATATCAGGTGGGCCAGATCTTGGGCCAAAGATGAAAGAAGACCATTTATCCCAACCAGAGCGTCCGATATTCGAAACATCTTCCGCTCCTCATCCCATGACAGATGAAGAAAAAGCACTTTTACCTCAATTAAAAGCGCAACTAGAAACTTTGTTGGTCAACGGAACATCTTCTGCGAGAAATCCTAATCCAATAAGCAATAGAACTTCAACCAGAAATTATCCAAAGCGTATTTCTGGAGCTTCATCGTTGCCGGATATTCTTGGATGGTCAGGGGGGATGTTATTGGCTTTAAGAGTTTTTGGTTTCAATCCTATAGCTTTGTTAGCTGCAGCCCTGGCTTTACCGTTGGTGAACGTTGTATCTGCCATAGCTGATATTTTGGTCCATGAATGGGTCGGGCATGCTGGTGCTGCGTCTTTATTGCATGTGTTTAAACCAAGCCTTTGGAAGAAATTTTTTAGACTGTCTAATTACCGGCTTAATTGGAAATTTGAACAATGGAAAAAATACATTATATCAAAATTAACATGGCAAAAATATGATGGGATAGATCCCAAGGTTAAGTTGCCTACAAGTGGTTTGGTAGATAAGCTCGTCAGTTATTCAGGCATAGCTGTCACAGCTTTATATAATCTAGGTTTATTAGGGGTCCTATCATGGCTTTCTTTAAGTCAGCCTTGGCTTTTGCCTGTTCTGCCTGTAGTAGGATTTAATGGCTTATCTGCAATCAGGTCAGCCTGGATCAGCGATAGTAAAGGTTCTGTATTAGATGAAGAAACTGGAGAACGCAAGCATGCTTGCGGTATTTCAGTGCATTCACGGATTGGAACTCGAAAGGCATTGGCTAAACAAGGGGATAAGGTGTTTTTGGATCGAATCGCGGACATGATGGGTGTTGAGTCAGATAGAGGCAGGCATGAGGTTGGGCTTCTAATCGCCCGTCAGCTTAAAAATGGAAACGTAACTGTCAAGGTTGAGAAAGCACTTGAAGCTAAACGTTTTCCTTTCAGTGATTCAATCCAGTTAGTCACCGGTCAAATAGAAAAATCATTGCCACCCATTATTAGTCAAGGTCCCATGGCAAATGAGTTTATCATGGACACAGCGCTTGGCCATAACAGATTAGCTTCTGGTGGTAAGGTTGAAACTCCGGCAGCACACCCGCATCTAGGCCAGGAACACTTAAAGATTTTATGGTCATTATACAATGGAATGTTGATAGAAGGTAAGAGTCCGGAGCCTGAGCTGGATGTTGAAGTTTCTAGACCAAAGAATCTGGACAATGACGAAGAAGAGAAAGAAAACATCAATACTGGTATTGGCCATAACGGAGATGGGGATGCCTATCAACCCTTACCAGGAGGGGCCTTCATTACTGACCTTGATGAACTTCGTGCCTTTGGCCAAATGTTGGTCCATTTTCAAGGAGAGCTCCCTCCAGGAGATTCACCTGTTATTCCTTTGTTGATCCAATTTCATTTAACTCAAGGTAATGCAGATGCTTCAATCCGTTTTGCCCATGTAAGGACTCACCATAAGTCCATAGATGAAATTAAAAATGGCATGAAGGCCTTTAGCGAAGATAAAGAATTTTATGCAGGCGAGATACTTAACCGCAGCATTAGAAAATTTGCGCCTATTTTATCTCGTCCTGGATTAAATATTCCTGATAAAACATTAAATGATTTGTTTGTTGATGAAAATTTGGCGAAAGCCAATCCTCATGATGAACAATTGCAATTTCAATACACCGTTATAAGGCATTTGATAGAAGATTCGATCATTGAATTTAAAAAAGAAGCCAGGGACGGCCAAATACCTGAATTGGCAAAGCATTGGCAAGGCGTTGATGGTGAGAAGAGATTGGAAGATTTTGTAAAGTTAGCAATCAGGAAATTTTTTACCGGAGACCGCAGGACTGCTTGCAAGGAGTTTGAAGAACAGTCAAAGGGGACCTATGGTTTGGCTGTCAAAGTATCGACGGATATTAATGGTTTGACCTTGTTGTCACGTCAATTAGGGATGGTCTGGGGATATGATTTGGAAAAAGGTTATTTAGATGCTTCTTCAGATCCTTATGCGTTGTTGAAGAAATATAAAAACGGTGACAATTTAAAGATTTTGATGTTCCTTGACCCGCAAGGCAAGGGAGAAATGGTCAATTTCCAAGTTTCAAAAGTGACGGGTAAATTACATGTAAAAATATATTCAATCGAACGCGACAAGTATTTAACAGAAAAAGAAATTTATGACCGTGAATACCCGATTACCAAAGATAATAAATATTATCGTCCTTTATATGAATACCAGGACGAGAGAAGGCGTATTATAGAGGACATGAACCAAGTCTCTTTAGCCGTGGCTGATTTGGTCAAGGGCTTTGATGACAGTAATGCATTAAAACCACCAAGTGAACAAGATTTTAATTATCAATCCGGCCGGGAAGTTTTTAAAAATTTGATGGCCCGTTGGATTAATGACCAAATTGAAGAAAAACTGTTAAAAGGAGGAGAATATAAATCTATCTACACAAGATTGCATAATACAATTAACAATTTAGCCATCGAATGTTCTTCTGAGGTTGTATGTTCTGAGGAGCATAAACAATTTTTGCGCACAGAATCAGTGGCCACCCCGGAAAACTCATTGTTAATGGCCTTGGTTTCCCGTTGGTTAACTAAAATATCATTAGAGTTAGCTGAATCACGGATAAATGAGAAAATCAGCCAAGAAGAGTTGAAAGCAAGGATTTCTGAAGTCATCCAGGAAAGTGCGGACCGTATTGATGCTCTTTTGACAGTCAAGAATTTGGATATTGTTTATAAATATTGCGAGCATGAACGGTATCATCCTTTTTCCGGCCGTGAAAGGATAGGTATGCTTTTTGCGGGTGATGAAAATTCTGACTATGGGCCCAAATCTGCCCAAGATATTTGGGACACTTTTTTGCCCAATTTGCCCAAAAGATTCGTTTCTTCCCACGAACTTCTAGAGTATAAAACATTGCCTTTTGACATTACTTCACCTGCTGTAACATTGCTGACTAGTAAAGCGGGTGGTAATTTTAACACCATGCAAGCCCTGGATGTGATGACAAATGCGGTAGGTAAAAACCATATTTGGGGCGTTACCAGCAGGCCTGATTCTCCATTAAGTGTTGCTTTAGGTCAGCGCCTGCGGCCGGATGCGCCGTTTAGGGGGCATGCATTTTATACGGGGGACCATTTCCGGGCCCAAACCCAAGGGGCTTCTTCGTCGCTAACATCCGCTCTTCATAATCTTCTGCCATTTTTTGTGGCTTTGCAATTCGAAAAATATTGTCCTGGTGAGCATCCATTTGGATTGAATTTAACACCTGAAAAAGTAAATTATTTTAAATTATTAAAGCAAAAGATGATGCTCAAAGATTCCGAGCGCATAACCGGACGGAATGAAGAGGGACGGCAAGCTGATACTTCGGTTAGTGCAAATTTGACAAAACGAGCTAAGTATTTGTCAAACCGTCTAAAAGAAACCCCATTGATGACATGGTTAAATCGGGTTGCTATTTATAAAATTTTCATGACTGGGCCTATAGTTCTTGGTGCATTACAGCTGCTTAATTTAGTTTCTGGTGCAGGAGCGCATGGTTTGGCGGGTTCTTTAATATCCCACGCGGATTATCTATTTACTTTATCTCTTCCCGCGATAATTATCTTTTTTATCCGTTTATGGCACAAGTATCCTTTGTGGGTACGCCAAGGACCTCCTGCGAATATTAATGTAATCGGTAAAGATTATTTTCCAGATGTGCAAAGAATGTTTTTACGGGTTTTGTTTTCAAGGTCATTTGCTGCCTGGGGATCTCAGGTTCATTCAGCCCGATATGAAAAATCAATCCCTGAGTTAGGGCCTTCCATGGCTCGAGGTTCCTGGATTTTTGGTCATATCCCAGGAAGTCCCAGCTTGCAAAGGAAAGCTAAGGGGGCATTAAAACAGCTTAAGGTGACCAGGACAGGTATTTTTGGAACGAATATTCTTAGATCTGGTGCTATTGCGTTTACAACAAGTAGAGGTGAATTCAAACCGGATGGGGTTGTGAGTGATGATAATGTGGATATAGGAGGGGCTGAATTTTCACCTCCAGATGATGACGACATGGTCCGTGTATATAACGTTTTGGATGCTTGGGGAGCAAACCTGGCGTTTATCATGCAGTCGAGTGTGATGGGAGATGAGTTGACATTTAAAGGTCGAGCATGGGACCCTACACGCAAAGTAAATAACGCGGGTTCGTTAACCACAGAACTTGCCCAGCCGCCACCATCTGACAGGCCTAAGGTCAGCCCTAAAATTATAAGTGCCATTGAAAGCATAAAACCAGTTTCAGAGGATAATTCAACTGGTGACAGTAATATCGATAGAGAAAAAGTTCCTGTAGGAGCTGATGATAAGTCAATGCTGGCTTCAAAGCATTCAAATGGATTTTCTCGCGATGGTGGTATTGATATGAGTAGCAGATTGATGCAATTTAATTTAACAGGAGATAGGCAAAACAGCATTGAATTTGACGATAGGGCCGTAGAGACGCCATTAATGGCGTCTCTACAAGTCATAAATGCCGTTGCCCCCCATGTTTCTCAAATCGTATCAGTCACACCTGATATGCTTAAAGAAATGTTGGGTGAAGGGTATTTAAATTAAAGTAAATTTAATTCCTCCCCTTGAGGAAGGAAATGTTGGGTGAGGAGTATTTAAATTAAAGTGGATTTAATCCCTCCCCCTTGAGGGGGGAGGATAGGTGGGGGTGAAGATGAAATTACAAAGAATTTCTGTTTTACCTTTATCTAGAATATTATGTGTTTTTCAAGCATTGATAGGTCTTGTATTAGGCCTGATTGTAGCCATCGGATCACTAACCGGCCAGCAAGATGAAGGGTTATGGAGCCTAGGCTCATGGTCATTATTGGTCTTTCCCGTTGTCAATGCCGCATTAGGTTTCTTGACAGGGGCATTCTTTGCCTCTGCTTATAATTTATTCTCTAAATGGTTTGGGTGCATCGAATTTGAGGTAGAGAGTTAATAATTTCAAAACACGTTCATGCAATTATTTGACCTTACCGTAGAGACGCCATTTATGGCGTCTCAAACGGCAACCGCGCTTGGACCTAGCCTTCCCAATCAAAGTTAACCGAACACTTGGCCTTTGCCTATGTTTTTGGTATACTTAAAGGCATGTTACTTAATCCATTAACTCTTCATTTACCCAAGACCTCTCTTGAAGCTGCCCGCCTTTATAAGGAATTGGAAGATTCCAAGGTGCTGGCAGGCGGTACATTTTTGCTTAATAGCATGAAGCTATTGAAAACCAAGGGGACTAAGACTGCCCGGAATATTTTAAGTTTGGCCAAGGTTGAGGAGCTTAAGGGGGTAAGTCTGAACGGTGACACACTGACGATCAAAGCCATGACCAAGATTAATGATCTTCTGGAGAATCCTTTGCCGGATGGTCATTTAAAAATCCTCCATGCTGTTTGCCGGAATATTTCGACCAACCCAATCCGTAATATGGCAACCATAGGAGGAAATTTGACCTGCCGTTATACCTGGACAGAAATGGGGGCTGTCATGATTGCCTTGGATGCCAAGATGCATTTTTTAGGGGCTGACGGCAAAGAGGAAATTATCCTTGTTGAAGACTTTTTTAAAAATGCGGCCCGTTCAGAGAAATTATTTACCCATGTAACTATTAAAACTCATCCAGTGGCACGGACTGCTTATCGTCGAGTCAAGAAGACCTTGCATGTGGACATCCCTTTGTTAGCTGTTTGCGTAAAAACTGAAATAACGGGTAAAAAATGGTATAATACTAAAATTGGAATTAATAATGGAGTGGCTTTTGCTCAAAGAGATATTGCTTTGGAAGGATTTTTGGACCAAGCTTCATCTTCACCGGATTTAGGCAAAGAAGCTCTGAAGCATTTGACTACGGCCATCTATGACGTACGTTCCAGTGAATACAAGCAACATATGTTTAGGGTCAGCCTAAAATCTGCCATTGAAGAGATTTGTCATTTTTAAATAAGTGTGTCATTCCCGCGAAGGCGGGAATCCAGGGTTCAAAATGAAAGTTTGATCAATATGGATATAAAATTAACCATTAATAAAAAAGATCGTCATCTCAATCTCAAAGGTAATGAAACGCTTTTGGAAGTATTGCGTGACCACCTGTCTTTAACCGGTACCAAAACCGCATGTCAGGAAACCGAATGCGGAACATGTACCGTCATGATCAATGGCAAGGCTGTTTTGTCATGTATAACCCTGGCAGCCAATGCCCAAGGCGATGAAATTACAACAATAGAAGGTTTGGCCCAAGGTGATGTCTTGCATCCGGTCCAGCAGGCCTATGTAGATTGCGGGTCAGTGCAGTGCGGTTTTTGCATACCGGGCATGATTATGTCCTCAGTCGCCTTGCTGGAAAAGAATCCAGAACCAACCCAGGAAGAAATCGAGTATGCCTTGGATGGCAACATTTGCCGCTGCGCCGGTTATCCAAAAATATTTGAAGCAGTGCGTGAAGCTGGAAAGAAAATGAAAAAGTAATATGGCCCTCACCCCAAAATCAAAATTCGTAGACCAATATGTCGATCCTGTAGGCAAAAGTGTGCCGCGCATTGAAGGCAGGGGAATTGTCACAGGCCAACTCAAGTATGTTTTTGATGTGCAGATGGCCAATATGCTGGTTGGAAAAATGCTGCGCTCTCCTCATGCCCACGCGCGTATTATCAGCATCGATACGTCCAAGGCTGAAGCCTTACCCGGTGTCAAGTCCATTGTAACCGCTAAAGACACCCACCAGATTAAATTTGGTTCTAACGAATATTTTTTTCCCCATACGGTTGACCAGATGGCGCTTGAGGCTGATAAGGTCCGTTATATTGGCGATGAAGTGGCTGCTGTGGCAGCTATTGATGAAGAAACAGCAGATGAAGCATTACGTTTGATTGAGGTCAAATATGAAGTCCTTCCCGGCGTATTTGAAATAGAAGAAGCGATCAAGCCTGGGGCTCCCCAAATCCACGAGTCTCTTAATAATATTGCAGTTATCCTGCCGGTTAATTTCGGAAACCCCGAACGCGTCATGAAGGAAGCAGACCTTGTGCGTGAAGACAAGTTCTGGTGCCCGGTGGCCCATCCCTCACCCATGGAACCTCATGTTTGTGTCGGCCAGTGGGAGACTTTCACTAATAAAATTACCCTTTGGTCTTCATCACAAGCTCCTTTTAAATGCCGTGAAGCCTTGGCTAAAACTTTAAAAATGGATTTAAACGATGTGCGGGTAATCAAAATGGCAGTGGGTGGTGGATTTGGCGGTAAATTAGAAATGTTACCCATGGATTTTGCCGCGTGCTTGCTTTCTAAAAAAGCAGGTGGCCTGCCTGTTAAAATTTGCCTGACACGTGAAGAAGAATTTACAACGACCCGCCGCAAACACGGCATGATTTATAAAATCAAGACCGGTGTGAAAAAAGACGGCACAATCCTTGCGATTACCGGTGAAGTTTTAGCCGACGGGGGTGCCTATTGCAGTTATGGGCCCACTGTCCTGGCTGCGGCCATCATGCGTATTTTTATGGTCTATAAAATCCAGCATTTTCGCATGAGTGGCTACCGTGTTTATACGAATAACCCCATTAGCGGTGCCATGCGCGGTTTTGGCGGGGTGCAGAGCGGTTTTGCGATAGAATCCCATATGGATTTGATTGCCAAAGATTTGGGTATGGATCCGATGGAATTTCGTCTAAAGAATATCACGGAACCCAATATGGTGACTGTTAATAAAATGATTTTAACCACCAATGGTTTGCGAGAATGCATAGAAAAAGCTTGTGCCATTTCTGGTTGGCAAGAAAAACGAGGCAAACAGAAACATTTGAAACGCGGGATCGGCATCGGTATTGCGGCTGACGTGATGGGATCCAAAATGTACAAATCCCACGAATCCGCTGGAGCCATCGTCAAGGTGGAAGAGGACGGATCAGTTTATTTATTCACAGGTGCCGCGGACACAGGACAGGGGTCTAACACAGCTTTGTCCCAGATTGCTGCTCATGCCTTGGGTGTCAGCTATAGCCGTATTAAATGCAAGGCAGGCGATACTGAAATCACCCCTTTTGATACAGGGTCTTTTGCAAGCCGGGTGACCTTTATTTCCGGTAACGCCGCGCTTTTGGGTGGACGTGATGCCAAGATGCAGATTTTAGAGATAGTGGCTAAAGATAATAATCTTAATATTGATGATTTGGATATTAAAACTGAAAAAGTGGTCTTTAAAAAAGACGGAAAATTATTGATGAGTTTTGACCGTGCCCTGGAGCTTTGTTATTCATTTAAGTATGGCAAACAAATTATTGGCCGGGGAAGTTATAATCCAAAGACAACCCCCATAGATTTTCGCACCGGCGAAGGCAATGTTTCAGGAAGTTATGGTTTTGAAGCCCAGATTGCGGAAGTAGAGGTTGATACGGATACCGGCAACGTTAAGGTGCTGGAATTATGGGATGCTCATGATATCGGTCGCGCGATCAATCCTCAGTCGGTGGAGGCCCAAATTGAAGGCTCTTTGGCCATGGGTATAGGGTATACATTTTATGAAGATTTAAGGTTTAAAAATGGCCGTGTGCTTAATCCTAATTTTGCCGGTTACAGGGTGCCGCGTTCTATCGGCATGCCAAAAATGAACAGCATCCTGGTTGAAACCGATGAGCTTGAGGGGCCCTTTGGCGCCAAAGGTATGGGGGAAGCGGCTTTATTACCGACCGCAGCGGCAATTGCCAATGCTGTGGAAGATGCCATCGGTATACGTATTAAAGAATTGCCGATCACCCCAGATAAAATCATCAAAGCCCTAAAAGAACGCGACACTTAAAAAATTTAAATTTTATTGTTTTCATCAAAATTGGTAATATAATCAATCATCAATTCAAAATTAGATAGTGTCAAAAGTTTTATAGGGTAATGCATATAAAGAATTCCCCTCCCCTTGAGGGAGGGGTTAGGGGAGGGGAGTTTTCCAAAGACAGGCCATATGAAAAATATACTATTCTCTCTTTTACTTTTAACTATTTTTTCTTCGGGATGTACTGTCTATCAAATTGATTCCAAAGACACTTCAGAAGATTATTTTGTTCCTAAGACAAGCATTGATGATGTGGCTTATGTAGAAAAGGCCGACAAACCATATACGGAAATTGGAACAGTAACTGTCACCACCGAACGCCGCCAGCCCCTGGAAGAAGTGTTGCCAAAATTAAAACAAGAAGCCGGTATGCTGGGTGCTGATGCCATCACAGACCTTCAAAATGATGCTACTGATCTCTGGAAAAAATACGCTCCTCAAAAAGTCCTAGGCAATGCCTATATCCGCACGACCTATACCGCTAAAGCCATTGTTTGGAAGTAATTTCTTTTAATTCTTCAGGTGTGTTAAAACTTTTGACAATGCCGTTATCATCAATTTCTATTGTTTGTGGCGGGTGATCCATGAATAAGGAATTAAGTCCTTGGTCTGTTGAAAGGCCAAGGATTTTTGATTTTAGGCGTCTGTGAAAAACCGGCGGGTGGCCTTTTTTATGCTGATAAGTAGGGATCAATATATCCGGGGCATGTTTCTTAAAATGGCTGATGATTTTATCAATCGTCGATGATTTAACTAACGGGCAATCTACCGGTAAAAACATAACTCCTTCAGACAAATCAAGAACTTCACGTAATCCTGCCTGAACAGAAGATGTCTGTCCAAAATAATAGTCTTTATTATAGACAACACGAATCCGGCTGTGTATAAATATAGATGGCTGTATTTGTGGGGCCCAGGCACCTAAAACAACAATGATCTCGTCACAAGAGCTTTGCAACAATGTGTTTTGCAGATGCTCAATGACATTGCCGTTCTCAGCAATTTTTGCCAAGGCTTTAGGTGACCCAAATCGTTCGCTCAAACCAGCAGATAAAAGAATACAAGTAATCATAAATTTATTATACCACAATAATTTGAACTGTCCGTAGAGACGCCATTTATGGCGTCTCAAAACAGAAAACCGTAGGAGTAAAATATGCTGGTACTTTATTTAGCCATATTAACTACAGGCCTATATTATGTAGCAAAAATTTTATCACCTGAAATGCGCAGAACACCATTACCTAGGAAACCTGCGGCATTTGATCCTTTGGACTTTTCTACTCTTGAAACACCTGAAAACAGGATAGGGAAATTGGAAATCCTTCTTTTTGAAAAGAACAAAAATATACAATTATTGCAATCAGAATTGAAAGTTTCACTTGTTCAAATACGCAACTTTGATAAGGTCAAAGTGCTGCTTGAAGAAGAAATCCGCCGTTTGAGGGAGCAAAACCGCATATTTAGGTCTGAATTGGGATTGCCAACCATTGAAGCTAAAGAAAATTCAACAAGGTTATTTTTATAAGGAGGGTTTTATGATTCGTGTTTGTCGTTTGCTTTTTCTTTGTATCTCCGTTATTATACCGTATTCTTTAACCCAAGCACAGGAGTCTAACGTGAAATCAACCATCGTTGTTTTAGAAACAAACCAGGGGAACATTGAATTGACCTTATTCGCAGACAAAGCTCCAAAGACCGTTGAAAATTTTGTTGGGCTGGTCAAAAAAGGTTATTACAATGGTTTAATTTTTCATCGCGTCATTAAAGGTTTCATGATCCAGGGTGGTGATCCAACCGGAACAGGCAGTGGGGGGGCAAGTTTATGGGGTGGTGATTTCGCGGATGAAATCAGTCCTGATCTTGGCTTTGATAAGCCCGGTACCTTGGCAATGGCTAATCGTGGGCCCGATACCAACGGCAGCCAATTTTTTATTACAACGGCCCCAACAACCTGGTTAAATGGCCATCATACGATTTTTGGCCAGGTAACTCAAGGCTATGATATCGTTTCAAAGATCGAAAGTACGCCGACAGGGCAGGGAGATCGTCCTGTACAGGACCAAAAGATCCTAAAAGCTTATATAAAATAATAATGTCTTTGGATATACTTTACAAAGCGCTTAAAGCCTCCCAAAAAGGGCAGAATTATGCCTTTGCCACGATTACAGAAGCGACGTTAAAAGGCACCCCCCGTAAGATGGGTGCCAAGATGATTGTTTTTGATGATGGCACTTCTTACGGGACAATCGGCGGTGGTCGCAATGAAAAAGCAGCCATCGCTGAATGCCGTAAAGCCATTAATAAACAAAAGCCAGCAACAGTTACGTATAATTATTTTGGACGTGAAGGGGAATCTGTCTGTGGCGGGCAGATGAAGGTTTTTATTGAACCTTTTAAAGCAAGTGAGCATTTGATTATCTGTGGTGCGGGGCATATTGCGTTGCCATTATCTGCTGTTGCCAAGATCCTTGGATTTAAGGTTACCATCATTGATTCCCGTCCGGAATTTGCCAATAAAAGCCGTTTTCCTCATGTCGATAAGATTATAGTGGGTAGTCATGCTAATGAGTTGGCCAAAATACCTATTGTAAATAATTCTTACGTTTGTATTGTGACACAGGGCAATGAATATGATTTTGAATGCCTGAAAGTTGTGATAAAATCACCTGCGGCCTATATCGGTGTTATTTCCAGCAAACCTAAGCGGGTAAAGTTTTTTGGGCGTTTAAAGAATGCGGGTATTGAGGATAAATATTTAAAAAGAGTCCATATCCCCATGGGTATTGATATTGGCAGCCAAACTCCTGAAGAAATCGCAGTTTCCATCATGGCTGAAATTGTAGCAGTTAAGAATAAAAATTATGTAGGGGCTGATAAATTCAAAAACAAATAATATTCCCCCCTCTTTTTTAAAGAGGGGGCAGGGGGAGTTAATACTATGAACAAAGAAGAAGCCATTGATATAGTCCGTGACGCTGGTTTTGGTTTTTTTGCAACTGTTGAGGGCAATAAACCCCACGTACGGCCTATGATGCCATACTTAAGTGAAGATGGAGAGCTTTTATTGGCGCTTCTGGGGCGATCAAGGACAATTCCTCAGATAAAAGCCAACCCCAATGTTGAAGTTTGTTTTGTTGACCGCAAGATGTGGTACTGCCGTGTCTCAGGAACGGCTGTTATCAGCAATGATATTGCCAAAAAGCAAAGTGTATTTGAGAATGTCCCGATGTTGCGCCAGTACTTTGCCGGTGCCGAAGACCCTAATTATCATTTAGCTATTATTGAAATTAAATCTGTAGAAGCTATGACCCCTCATAGCAGGCTTCCTGAAGAAATCAATTTGGTTTAAGGAATATATTGATGCAAAATCATGTTATGTGATTGCCCCATCCGTAGAGACGTCATTTATGGCGTCTCTAAATAAGAAAATTGAATTCTTGACTGTGGTGTTTTTATGGTATATATTTTTAACATAACCCTGCAGAGAAGTTGGGTATGGATTTATCCGGCACTGAAGCCATGAATTAAAAAATTTCATGGCTTTTTTTGTTTTTAAAAATCTTAATTAAATTCTTGTAAAATCCTATGCTTAAAAAATATTTACACATCTTGCTTTCAATTCCATTTATTTTGCAAGTATGTTTTGTTGGCTTGCCTGCAAAATCCTATGCGGATTCTCTTTTAGGCTTGCCAGATCCTGGCACCATGGTGGATTTAAGCCCCGAGTATGCGCCGGTTCTAATTAGAGGACTAGAGGTGCATTCCAATAATCCGCTTCTTTTTGATTTCATGGTAGATACTGGTAATTCTGGATTAAAAATTGACAGTCTTGAATTCAAAACGGTGTCTCAAAAATTGATTAAATATTTTTTAACTGCGTTGACTATTAAGGAAGATGATCTTTGGGTTAATTTAAGCCCCTATGAAAAGGACCGCATGGTCCCAGAAGATTTGGGTAAGACCAAAATGGGCCAGGACATGTTGGCACAAGATTATATTCTTAAACAATTGACTGCTTCTCTTATCTATCCTGAAAAATCATTAGGTAAAGAATTTTGGGAACAAGTTTACACAAAGGCACGGCAAATTTACGGTGTAACTAATATTCCAGCCGTTAATACATTTAATAAGGTATGGATTGTTGCAGACAAAGCCAAGGTTTTAGAACTCAACAATACGGCCTATGTAATAAATTCCCATCTTAGAGTCATGTTAGAAGAAGATTACATGGCGTTGAATAAGCATCTAAAAGTATCTCCAAATAATTTTGTGGGCGATTCGAAGTTTTCTCATGGAAAAAACCCACATGCTTTAGCCAGTGAAATCATCCATTCAATAATTCTTCCTCAATTAGAAATAGAGGTCAATAGTGGTAAGAACTTCGCAACATTGCGTCAAATTTTTTATTCCATGATCCTGGCTTCATGGTACAAGGTGGAGATTAAAAATGCCCTTTTAAACCAGGTCTACAGCAATAAAACCAAAATCAGCGGTGTTTTATCTGATGACTTTTCGATTAAAGAGAAAATTTATCAACAATATTTACGGGCCTACAAAAAGGGTGTTTTTAATTATATTAAAAAAGATGCCTTTCCTTATATTGGTCAGGAGGGTAAAAAAGAATTGATATTGCCGCGAAGGTATTTTTCAGGCGGAGAAGATTTTGCGATGCTTAGTAAATTAGAGATTGAACATGGTGTGTCCGTTGATAAAACAACTGCGATGCCATCAACAGGAGATATGGTTAAGGAAACTGTAGTGCTGTTAAGGAAAGGTGAAATGCAGGGGGCGAGTCCAGCTAATCTAAAGAAATTATCTTGGGAATTAAGAAACTCACCTATTCAAGTTTGGAATTCCAAACATGGTGGTTTTAAATTTTATTATGTTAAAATTAATGCAAAAAAGACTTCAAAAGGAATAAAAAATCTGAAATTATGGGAAACTGAGCCAATCAAGGCTAAATCAATTATTGGTCTTCATCATTTGGAAGCTTACGTACAGAGCTGGTATAGGCTTGTTGAGGAACACAAGAATGATTCTAGGTTTAAAGGAGCAGAAGCTTTTGTTTTAAAGATCAATCTCGACCAACAAATTTATCGAAGCGCAGATGAAGTGCATAGATTGATTAACGGTGTTGTGCAGGATTGGAAAGCCAAAGATATTGATGGAAGGGGACTGATTATTACAAAACAATGGGAAGACTTGCCTGTTTCAACAGCACTTACTGTCGGTCCAACCAAGACAGGTCCGGAGGGTGCAGCTTCCATTGACGGGGGTATTGATTTGACTACGAAGAGCATGGGGCTGGACTTATTTCATGAAGGTAAGAATATTGAAGTGAACCTTAATCCAGCCATGATCGCGGAATTCCAGAAGGAGGATTTTACAGGGATTGATGGGGTCATAATAAAAATAGTGCCCATCAAAAATCCATTATCAATTTTAAAAGCATAATTCTCGTTTGGATTCGAAGTCCAAGTTTTCGCAGTCGCTCATTTACAAAATTATTAATAAGAGGGAATTATGACAAAAAGAGTATTTACTGCTTTTTTTATACCATTATTTTTCCTGCAATCTTTTGTTATTAATTTTTTATCAGTCGCCTGCGCCAATTCTTCATTATTATCGCTCCCATCAGCCAGCCAAATGTTGGCTCTTTCAAAGCCGCTGCAGCCTCTAATGCTCCAAGGCTTGCGTTATGATCCCGCTAAACCATTTCAATTTCAATTTATCCTTCAACAGGGTGATCATCCTCTGGCGTTAAACCAATTGCGTGACCGAGGCATGGATTTGGCACGTTATTTTATGGCTGCCATGACTATACCTGCGCAAGATCTTTGGGTCAACTTATCACCCTATGAAAAAAACCGCATTATTCCAGGTGAACTGGGAGTGACCCGTTTAGGTTCAGACATGCTTGTTGAGGACTACATTCTTAAGCAGCTGTCTTCTTCTTTGACTTTTCCAGGCAGCAAATTGGGCAATGATTTTTGGCAAGATATTTATGCCCAGACCATGGCCCGTTTTGGCAGGACCGATGTGAAGGTTTCAACATTCAATAAGGTATGGATTGTCCCTGATTATGCCCAAGTATTCGTTAAGAATAATACCGTCATTTTAATCGACAGCCATTTAAAGGTCATGATGGAACAGGATTACCTGGCCCAGAAAAAAAGATCAATCAAACAGGATAATGGTCAAATTTTAGCTTCAGATGTGATGCGCCAGGTCATCATTCCCGTTCTTGAAAAAGAAATCAACACTGGTTCTCATTTTGCCCCCTTGCGGCAGATTTTCCATGCCGTTGTATTGGCAGAATGGTATAAACGCAATCTTAAAGAAAACATCCTTAATAAATATTACGCTAATCAGCATAAAGTCGCGGGTATTAACGATGTTGATAAAATGGCCAAGGAAGCCATTTACAAGCAATACCTGGCTGCTTATAAAAAAGGCGTTTACAATTTTATCCGTGAAGACGCCATTCCTGGGACAGGAAGGCTCATCCCAAGAAAATATTTCTCTGGTGGGGAAAGTTTTGCAAATACAGCAATGATAACAGTAGAAACCACCGATCTAGCTGCACTTTCAATCCTGGAACAAAAGAATTTAAAGAAAGAGAACGCCTACTTGATTGACGTAGAAGTTTCAACAACCGGCATGGCGGTACCTGATGATGCAATGACATCAACAAAAATACCGGAAACAGCCAAAGAATTTATTCATTCTAAAGACATACATTTTTTAAGTGAAATGCGCGGCCGCTGGTCAACCCAGGACAATGCCCCTCAGGATGTTAAACAATTAGTTGAACAATTAAAATACAAGACTGAATCCACGTGGTCTCGTTGGGTAGATTTAGAAACTTCATTTGGTACGCGCAAGGTGTTGATGGTGCGTGTCCGTCATTATGGGAAAATAACTCGGGGGGGTGTAAGGGCCGTATATTCATGGCCTGATGAGGACGTTCAAAGATTGTTTCAAACCCTGGAATCATTTAATCCAAGCATAGCTGAAAAAAGGGACTTGGATGAGCGTGTAGCTATTCAAACTGCCACAGGTCTTGCCATGGGAATGACACAAAAGAATGAAGCCGTTGAATTGGGGATAGGCGGGGCCAAAGGGCTTATTTATTTTCCAGATTCAGAGAATTTGACTATTGCTCAAAAAGAAGAACTTAAGAACACTGCTTTCTATTGGTACGGTTATTACCTGACAAAAGACAATATGATAGGCCCTGATAAAGACGGCCTTGCTCCGGATATGAATAGTGGTGCTGACCAAATGGAAATAGCTACCGAGGGGCATTTGGCTGCCTTAGTGGAAAAAGGTGATGAGGATGCTCTTGAATGGAAAGATGCTTATTGGGGACTGTTGGATAATGAAGACAGAAAAAATTTTGTCCCACCATTACCTCAAGAAAAAAGATATCAAGAATTATTTGATCAATTGACTTCGATCTACCGATATAAAGAAAATCTCAGGAAAAATCATCCAGAACAATATTCTTTTATCGATACTCCTCTTAAAGATGCTTATGATGGGTATTGTAAAGAGTACAATTTACCCCGTCCTGCTGATGCCACCTTTACCGGTCAATCTATCAAAAAAGGAGGTATAGAAGGCCGTGAAGAAGCCACTGGAGATGGGGCTAGCGAAGTAGGTGCGTATTATTATGATCTTTCAGGCCAAGCTCATAATGGCAAGATTGCATCTGTGCAGGGCACGGGTAATGTGGGTATTTATACGGCCTTGACCCTGGTTGCAAAAGGCTTTAATGTTCGCTACATTAACGATTTAGGCATCACTTTGCGTAGTGGCAGCAAAGAAGGTTTTTCTTATAGATGGCTGGAAGACTTAAAAAATTTAAGAAAAAGGAATTCACTGGAAGAATTATGGCAAATTAATAGGAAATTCTTTGAAGGGGTCGATCGGCTGGACCAAGACAGTATTTTAAACTCACACGGTAATATTATTTATCCTGCAGCACGCCAGAACGTTATTACAGAAGAAAATTGGAAAGAAATAATGGCCCCAGTTATTGCTGAAGCAGCTAACGAAGCCATTACTAATGCCGCAGAACGTGAACTACATGATGCAGGTAAGGTCATTATACCTGATTCTCTTGTGAATCCAGGGGGAGTTATTGTGTCAAAGATGGAACAAGTCCAGTCTTTACTAGGGAGAAAATTAACCCTAGGATATGTGCAAGCCCGTATGCGTGAGACTTTAAGAAAGACTTTGAAAAAATATTACGATTTGAGAGAAGAGATGAACAAAGGAGTTACTAATCCTAAACGTAAGATGACCCTACGCGATGTAGTTAAATTAGGAGTTATGCAAGGATTGGCCAAAAAACAAATGATAGGGTGGATCAACCAAAATCATGGAGAAATCAATGAAATCATTAAGAATAAATACGATGTTGCCATCACAGATAAACAATTTGAAGATCGGGCCAGAGAATTAGGTCTCTTGCAATACCTATATAGAGTCCAACAAAAAGATTTGGAAGCCATGCGTTCAAGAATCACAGAAATCCTTATTAGTAATATTGTTGGCATTGATCATCTACAGCTGGTGCAATGGCTTAATTTGGTGCTGCCAATTTATGATCCCAATATTCAAGATGAAAGATTTAAATATACCTTAACCATGGCCCGGACTTTTTTAAGGACCATAGAAGGTAACGGTGAGTCTTTAAGTTCTGCTGCCGGACGTTTAAATGTCATGGGATACTCCCTTGAAAGCACCAGGGATTTGCGCATCAGGATTTTAAAAAGGCTCAATGGTCAAAGATTTCCAGAAACAGCAAAATCAGGTACGTTGAGTAATCGTGTGTATATTTATCTTAGAAACCGTATGATTGCATTAGATGATGCTGGAGATCCTGTTAACCTGAATAAAGTTTATCCAATGCCTCACACAGATGACAGTATGGTAGTGCTAGATCCTAATGGCGGTATTGATTTTGATGCAAGCCGTATGCTGATCAACCAGAAAAGTGAATCCAGTTTTCATTCACAAGCACTGCCTTCCGACAACGTGAAATGGCAACAAATCAAAGGCTTGCGTCTGATTTTTTTAAGATTGCAGCCGGTCAATATTTCTGCTTTGATAGGTGTTTAGTGCTGTTGGCTGCTTTTAAACTCTGCAACTAAGGCCTGGACGGTTTGTTTGGCGTCACCAAAAATCATACGGCAATTATCGTAATAAAATAATTCATTTTCAATGCCGGCAAATCCGGTGGCCATGGACCGTTTAAGGACAAAAACGGTTTTTGCTTTATCCGCGTTGATGATAGGCATGCCGTAAATAGGGCTTGATTTATCATGGCGTGAGGCTGGATTAACCACGTCATTGGCGCCAATGATAATGGCTACATCCACCGTATCCATCAAGGGATTGATGGCATCCATTTCCAAAAGTTGGTCATAGGGGATATTTGCTTCTGCCAGCAATACATTCATGTGTCCTGGCATGCGGCCGGCCACCGGGTGAATGGCATATTTAACATCACAGCCATTTTTTTCCAAAAACTCACTTAATTCCCGGACAGCGTGCTGCGCCTGGGCCACGGCCATGCCATAGCCTGGGATAATCACCACAGATTTGGCATTTTCAAGGATCAAAAACGCGTCTTCAACAGGAATGGCTTTGGCTTCTTTTTTCTCGGCAGTTCCTGTCTTTTTAACTACATTTCCGAATGCACCAAAGAGAACATTAGTAATAGACCTGTTCATGGCTTTACACATAATGATGCTTAAAATGATACCGTTTGCACCCACCAAAGCGCCTACGACGATCAAAAGAGTATTGTGGATGACAAAGCCGGTGGTGCAGGCAACAACCCCGGAATAGCTGTTTAAAACAGAAATAACCACCGGCATATCAGCACCGCCAATGGGGATGACC
>Ga0206825_1070_pt1 | contig 22080 bp, 21 predicted proteins | sample Alteio_BWOrgCont_79_FD_152875 | JGI IMG/M metagenome (GOLD analysis project Ga0206825, IMG submission 152875) | Enriched cells from forest soil in Barre Woods Harvard Forest LTER site, Petersham, Massachusetts, United States -... | ecosystem: Environmental > Terrestrial > Soil > Temperate forest >...
TAATGACGATTTACGGTTTCAGGATGTGATTGAAGGAAATATTTTTGAAATGGCTGATAAAGTAATAGCAACTTTAAGAAATAAATACCTCATCTCTCCTATTTCTTACCAGGGTTTAAGACGAATAGAGCGGCTGGAATATCCTGAACCTGCTTTGAGAGAAGCTATTATAAACGCAATTATCCATAAAGATTATACAGACACAACTATTCAATTAAGTGTTTATGATGACAAATTGATTTTGTGGAACCCAGGTAAATTGCCTTCAGATATAAGTATTGATAGCCTGAAAGGTAAACATCCATCTCGTCCCCGCAACCAGCATATCGCAGATATTTTTTTCAAAGCCGGTTATATAGAATCATGGGGTCGGGGCATTGAAAAAATGCTAACCGCTTGCAAAGACGGGGGACTGCAAGAACCGTTATTTGAGGAATCATGTGGTGGAGTCCAGGTTACTTTCTTAAAAAATGAGATTACAGAAACTGAACTACCTGCCACCTTTGACAAAAAAGCATTGATTAAATTTGGCTTGAATGAAAGACAGATTAAGGCAGTGGAGTATGTTACAGAATTTGGGAGAATAGATAATAGCAAATACCAGGAGATTAATGAAATTGCAAGGAATGCGGCAAGCAGAGATCTACAAAAACTGGTTGCTAAAAATATTTTTAAGAAGATTGGTAAGAATGGAGTACGTTCGGAGTATATTTTAATTGCAACATAATTGGGCCATACCTGCACTATACCTGCACCATACCTGCACCATACCTGCACCTGTCACTTCCTGAAATCACTTTACACATTTGTTGTCACGTCCTGAAATCACTCAACTACTATGGTCGCACACGATCACCCATTCGCCTTTTATTTTTCTAAGCAATAAAGTAAAGCTGCCATCCACATCTCCCGCTTTGCGTTGCAGCGCCCATTTGCCCACAATGAAATAATAGTCGTCAGATAACTTTTGCATATTGCTGATAGATGTTCTGAGCTTGCCCATGTGGTCGGCATCGGGGTATGCTTCTTTATAACGCTTTAACGTGGCGCCATACCCATACCTGGGGCCTTTGGAACCTATGAACAGCAGGCTGTCGCTCTGCCAATAGCCCTTCATATAGCCGTCTATACTACCGCTGTTCCAGGCCACTACCTGTGTGAGCAATAATTTTCTGATGGCGAGTACATTCTGATCCTGGGCAAGAACGCTGTGCATGGAGATAATGCAGCACAGGCAGAGTAGTATTTTTTTCATGGTCGTAATATTTATTCCCGAAAATACAGGATTATTTACTTTTACCTGCATGAAAAAGATGAGTGCCTTTGTTTGCCTGTGCTTCTTTGCTTTTGTATTTGTGATCAGCTACGCAGCTACCATTCAGCATAGCAGGTACGCACAAGCTATTAATACAACCGGGCAGGTAGGTATGGGCGTAAGTATTTTGTTGTTTTTCATTCTCCCAAAGAAGAAGATACCAACCAGGAATAGTAATGAAGAAGTGCAGGATTAACAGTTTTATGACTGAAATATTCGTAAATTTGTGCTGGTTCTTTGAGAAAGTTTTACAAATACCTTTCAAAACCGGGGCCGACTGGTTTTGACAGCATAGGGCAGGGTAGGTGTAAGCATGTCGTGCGTTGAATAATTAGCACGTTAATCTGAATACTCAAAATCTATAAGGCGAATATTCTTACGCCATGGCTGCCTAATCAGAGATTAAGCACCCTTTATAGCCGCCGGGAAGGCTGCCAGTTGCCGTCCCCGCCGCCGAATCAACAAATAACCGGATAGGCTCTTGCCCGCTGTGTGCAGGAGATGAAAACCAAAGCAGATAAGGAAAGAGTTGGTTTGTTCTGCTCCTGCCCGTTCCTGACAATTAATGCAGAAATAAACATGTAGAAAGCTTATCGGGCATGTGTTTGGACGCGGGTTCGACTCCCGCCGGCTCCACTAAACCGGGAATGTCTAAACAGGCGTTTCCGGTTTTTTTATTTCAACATTCCTTATTCATGTATGGATGCCAGGCAAAGGAGATAAGAAAACGCCGGAAGGTGGCTTATCTTCCGCAGGCACTGTATTTATACCCTTATAGAATACTGTAAAAGGAAATAAACATGAATGAATCGCAATGGATAGATGTATCCGCAACTATATCAGACGGGATGGTGCGCTGGCCAACAGACCCTGCTGTGCATATTTATAAAGCCGAGACTATTGGTGTGGATGGCGCAGTTGCTAATGTGACTGCAATATCAACGACCGCGCATATAGGGACGCATATAGATGCGCCGCTTCATTTTATAGCGGGCGGCGAAGATGTGGCTTCTGTTGATCTTAAAGCATTGACAGGCACTGCAAAGGTTTTCCATATCAGGAATACCAAAGAAATAAAATATGCGGAGATCAGGGAACTTGGCATTGAAAAAGGCGACCGGGTATTATTCCGAACACGAAATTCAGAAACAAACTGGGAACGGGAACCTTTCAAAGAAGATTATGTGTACCTCGCAACAGACGCCGCTAAATATCTTGCGGATAAAGAGATTCAATGTATTGGGGTAGATTACCGCTCGTTAGGCAGCAAAGAAAATGACCCCGAAGTGCATATGCTTATGTTGAGCGTACCGGTTATTATAATAGAAGGGCTAAAGCTGGGCAATGTGGATGCCGGGGAATATGATATGGTGTGCCTTCCGTTGAAAATACAGGGTAGCGATGGTGGGCGTTCAGGTCGCGGTTGTTGAGTACCAGTATCATCAGGCGCGGGTCTTTCCATTCTTTCCAGTATTTGGCTATTGTAATGACGCCATTGTTGCCGAGCATCTGCATAGCGCCATCGCCAACCAATGCTATGGGCATCCGGTCCTGGTAGGTAAACTTAGCGGCAATAGCATAGGGTACGCCCGGGGCACATGGTAGCCAGGTTGCCAGACAGGGAGGCCATCATCCCTTTTCTTATTTTCAGATCGCGCGCAAACCAGTTTGCTGATGAACCTGAATCAGAGGTAAGGATACAATTATCAGGCAACCGCTTGGAAAGCTCCCAGAATACACGCTGTGGGTTAATGGGCGTAGCGCTGTTCATGGCGCGGGCTTCCAGCACTTCCCACCACTCTGCTACATTGTCTTCTATATTCTTGCGCCAGCTACGGTCTGTTTTGTTTTTCAATAACGGGATAAGCGCCCTCAATGTTCCTTTACTGTCGCCCTGCAGGTTCACGTCCATAGGGTAGCGTATGCCCAGCATCTTACCGTCTATGTCTATTTGCACGGCTTTAGCTTGTCCTTCTTTGGGCAGAAATTCGGAATACGGAAAGCTGGAACCCACCATCAGCAAAGTATCGCAATCCATCATCAGGTCCCAACTTGGTTTGGTACCCAGCAAACCAATTGCTCCCGTAACGTATGGAATGTTATCCGGCAACACTGCTTTTCCTAATAATGCCTTGGCAATACCTGCGCCTAATAATTCGGCTACTTCAATTATTTCGTCTGCGGCGTGCATGGCGCCTGCGCCTACAAGCATAGCCACTTTTTTACCGGCATTCAATATGTCAGCGGCTTTACCGAGGTCTGTTGCCTGCGGGATAATTATTGGCCGGGAATAGTTCATACCCGAATGGACAGTGCAATGGAGCCGCGCAGGTTCTTCATAATCCAGTTCCTGCAGATCATTAGGCAAAATGATACAGGTTACAGTACGTTCATTTTTTGCTATGCGTATAGCCCGGTCTATTACATGGCGCAGTTGCTGTGGCACTGTTACCATTTGCACATATTCATGCGCTACATCTTTAAACAAGATAGCAAGGTCCACCTCCTGCTGGTAACTGCCCCCCATTGCTGCGCGTGCCTGCTGGCCTACTATGGTTACCACCGGCTGGTGATCCATTTTAGCATCGTAAAGGCCATTGAGGAGATGTATAGCCTCTGGGCCTGACGTGGCCATGCACACGCCTGCCTCGCCGGTAAACTTTGCGTGGCCACACGCCATAAAAGCTGCATTCTCTTCATGGCGCACCTGCACAAAACTGATGTGTTCTTTCTGGCGGTTCAAAGCGCCCAATAATCCATTAATGCCATCGCCGGGATACCCATAAATGCGCCTTATACCCCATTCGTATAAACGATTAAGTAAAAAATCGCTGGTAGTGGTTGCCATGATTGAAAAATGTGCTGTTTTATTATCCAGGTTAAAAACAGATAAAAATCACACTACCAGGGATTCTTTGAAAAAAGGGATTCTCTGAAAAAGAAATTTATCAGATTTGCTGGTATTATTTTTATAATCTTTTTATCCGATGAAAAAATATCGCTCATACTTTTGGACAATTTTTGTTGCCGGGTTTACACTTGGCTTTTTTTCCTGTGGGAATAATAACCCGGACAAAATATCGAATTACACACCGGGGAATGTAAAGGACACCTTACATGTATCCGGGGGTATAGTCAGATCAAACCGGGGGGAAGAAATATTTCAACAAAGATGTATTGCCTGTCACGGTCAAAGTGGCAACGCACGAAATGACAATGCGGCAAACCTGCAAATAAGTAAAATTGATAGTAGTGAGATAGTAAGGACAATAAGGCACGGAAGAAAGCAAATGCCCATGTTCAGCAGCGACGCCATACCGGATTCTGATCTTGCCCAGGTAGAACTTTATATAAAAACTCTGCGGAGAAAATGAGGTGACATGAAAATTTAAGCAAAAAATAAAAAATGAGGCCATTCTCACATTCATCACATTTTCACATTAATTGAGCCATTGAGCAATTACGCCATTCAGTCATTTCATTACCCGCCATGTGCAAATTCAGGATACAATGTCATTCCGCCGTCCACATAAATAGTGGTGCCGGTTATATAGTCTGCCTCATCGCTTGCCAGCCATACCGCAACTCTGGCCACATCTTCCGGTTCGCCAATCCGGTTATAAGGAATGAGCCGCAATAATTCCTTTGCCTGTTCCGGGTCAGACCATACCTTTTTATTAATATCGGTTTTTATGGCGCCTGGCGCTATACTGTTTACCTGTATTTTCTGAGGCGCTAATTCCTGCGCCATAGTTTTCATCAGCATAGTTTCTCCTCCTTTGGAAGTAGTGTAGTTGACATGGCCCGCCCAAGGTATAATATTGTGTACCGAGCTGATAAAAATTACTTTGCCCGCAGCCACTGACAGTCCTGTAGCAACTCCTCTCCTGCAAAACACTTTAGCAGCCTCGCGGGCGCATAGAAACTGGCCGGTAAGGTTTGTATCCATTACTTCCTGCCAGTCGGTCGGTCAAAGACATATCAATGAACTTACTGTCTTTCTGGATACCTGCGTTATTTATAAGAATATCAATAGTGCCAAACTTATTAATAGCATCTGCAAACATTTTAATCACTTCAGCTTCTTTACTTACATCTGCCTTTATCACCAATCCTGTTCCGCCTTCTTTTTGTATGGCGGTATAAGTTTCTGTAGCGCCTTTTTCATCTGAATGGTAATTAATGACCACATTCGCACCGGCTATCGCCTGGCCTATTCCTGAACTGGCTCCGGTAACTAATACGGTTTGTTTACTCAATTTTTTATCTGCCATAAAATCAAATTATTACATAGCAATCCAATGTTATTAACATAGCGAGTAAATAATATCACCCTTCAGGGTTTTGCATTTTTGTATTGTATTTCTATAATAATATCATCCCTTCGGGATTTTATGTACGTTAAGTTAATGACATTATATAGCAATCCCTATTCCTGATTCCTGATTCCTGATTCCCAATTCCACATTATCCAGCCAGCCTCCGCTAAAACCCGCACGGCGCAACCCGTTTATAATGTGCGGGCTTTTTTTGATTGTTTTCCAGATAAGGGCTGATTGAAAATTCTCAATCATAATGATAACCGGCCCCTGGTTCAGCCCAAATTGCCAGGGCGATATCCAGCCATTCGGATTAGCTCCCTTATGCGGAAACGTGGGGTTGAAACTGGAATCAAAACCATAATCGCTATACTTCTTGAGGTCAAGTTTTTCTATCGCATGACGTATAGTTTTCAATACTACACCAGGTTCAAAAGGCAAGGATGCAACTACTGCCCACGGGGATATGGTACCATCATCCGGCCCATACGGAATTCCCCGTGCCGTATAATTATAGAATTCACGCTCTATACCATCCACTAAAACTGTACAAGGCCCTGGCCCATCGCTTGCTGTGAATCCCCATCCATTTTCACCATAATGCCCATATCCGAGCGGATTTTCTTTTGCATATTTTTGCTGTATGCAAGTTGCGCGGCGGCTATTTTCAAAATAATCAATGCCGAATTTTCTGTTCAGGTCATCATTTATGCCCCTGAAGTCCAGCCAGATGTGCGACATCTGGTGAATAAAAAGCGGCCCTGCATAAATACATTCAATATCATAGATGTTTTTCCAGTTGAAGGTTGCAGTCCATTGCCTGTAGCCCGCAGCATCAATAGGAAAAGCAGGTGAGCCGATTGCGAGCACATAAAGGATAATAGCCTCGCTGTAACCCATATCCCACCGGAAAGGAAGAAATCCTGATTCGGGTGTCCAGCCATGCGTCAGTGTTATGCCGCCGTTCAAGGCCCACTGCCAGTCAACGCGCAAATAAAGCTCCTCCGAAAGTTGGCGTATCTCTTTTTCTTCTTTGTTTTCCCCTGTAAAATAATTTCCCACAGTTAATATTCCGGCTATCAGTATAGCAGTATCAATCGTGGATAATTCACATTCCCATGCGCGTTTCCCGGTATTCATATCCAGGAAGTGGTAGTAAAACCCTTTATATCCACTTGCGTCAACTTCTGTTCCCTGTTTGCTGAACCGGAAAAACCTTAAAACAGCCAGCGTTCTCTTTACTGCGTCAGCCCGGGACATTAATCCTCGTTCCACTGCGGCAATATAACTGGTAATCCCCAGCCCCACTGCCGCTATACTTGACGGGGAACCCGGCTCGGTCTTATCTGCTATAAGTCCGTTTTGCAGGTTGATCTCCTTCTGAAAATACTTAAATGTTTCCGCCTGTAGCAACGCCAGCATTTCAGCGTCCGTTCCCTGCGGGTTCACTATCTCCAGTTCCTTTGGTTTTGTTTGCGTATTCATACCGTTGCTAATGTTATACAAGCCGAGCCTTGCGGTGGCATACTTAGTTCTATAAATACTGCGCCCTGTTCGTATTTCAATTCAAAGGGTTCTTTTACCATAGCTGACGCCAACTCCAATGCCATAACCTGCGCGGGAGTGAGGCTACCGGGTTGCCCCATGTCTATCCATGCCTGTCGTGCATTAGCATGGTTATCATCAATTCTTTCTATAAAACAGGATCCCGGGTTTTTAATCCCACCCAACCGGATAGTTACCGTTTCCGTTTTCAACGGATGTCTTGGCAGCGCCCAGTTTGTGATAAGTATCTTCACCACCCTGTTTTTTTTCGTTATCCAGGCATCCACAGTTTCGTGTGTGCCGGATACCGGTAAAATTTCTTCTCCCAAACCATGCAATAATTGAAACGCCCGGTAAGCCGGCTTTGGAATGCCATAGATATTCAACAGGCCAAAACCGCCATGAAAAGGAATTGATGAAAAATAGTTTTCTTCAAAAATGTCGGAGAACGTCCAGTAGCTGTAACCATTTACATAGCCCTGTGCTTCCGTTACCGTTTTTATTATAAATGCTGCGGCATAGGGCATATCGTGCAGGTCATCGAACGGGTTTGATGAGGTACACCATTCGGTATAATAAACAGGTTTGTCGCCGGCCTGTTTCTTTGTTTCTTCAACTTCATCTCTCAGTGCGTTGCGCCTGCTTGCCGCAAGTTGCGCAATAGTATCATCACCCGGCTGGCCAAAATCGTCTGTAGGATAGTGGTGTGTGGAAATGAAATCAACAGGGACATTATTTTGATCGCAGAAATTTAAAAAATCACCGACCCAGGAATTATCTGCGGTAGCCGGCCCTCCAACCTGTAATGCCGGGTTAACTTTTTTTATCGCCCCTGCAGTATGCCGGTAAAGGAGAAAATAGTCGGCCTGGCTCCCTGTCCAGAATACAGAGAGGTTTGGCTCATTCCATACCTCGAAAAACCACGCGCTTACTTCCGCTATCCCATATCTTGTTACCCAATGCTGCGCCAATTTATAGATAAGGGTTTCCCATTGGTTATAATCTTTTGGAGGCGTTACATTTCCTTTATAATGAAAAACAATTTTGTCGCCGGACGAAAGGGCAGTGGGCATGAAGGATAGTTCCACAAACGGCCTCATGCCGATAGAAAGTAAAAAATCGCATACCTGGTCGGCGTTGAAGAAAGAATAGACTAATTGATCATTTTCGCAAACAAGCGTTCCCATATCATCAGATAATATGCCATGGAACCGGACGTATTTAAAACCTAATTCTATATGGCAACGGAGCAATTGCTTTTGCCAGTCGGCGCGTAAAGCCATTGTTGCATGGCAGCTACCAACAGTATGTTCCCAAAAATGTGGAAATATTTTTGTCGCGCTTCCTGTATCACAAATAAAAGTCATTATGAAAAGCCTGAATTGTAAGGTATAGTTCTATTCACAATAAAATCGTACCAATAAGTTTTATGGTTCTGTGTATAATGGAGTGGGCAGGTGATATGGAATTATTAATTCCGGTTGTAAATTTCAAATTGTTTTAATAAACCTGTGTTTATTACTACTTTTACGCGCTATTGCCTGGTATGAAACGCCTCCTTATATTATTGTTGTTGATAACCCCCTTGTTTTTATCTGCCCAGAAAAAACAAGGGCAGGCGCTTCTTGATTCATTGTTACAGGTTATCCCCACAGCCAAAGAAGATACCAATAAAGTAAACCTCCTTAATGGTTTAGCTCAAATGTATTGGCAGTATAGCCCGGACCAGGGGCTTAACTATGGGCAACAGGCATTATCTCTTGCTGAAAAACTGGATTTCAAGCAAGGGATGGGGACTGCATACATGGCAATAGGCATTAATTACCGGTACAAATCTGACTACCAGAAAGCATTGGAATATTATAAACTTGCTTTGCAGATTAATGAAGAAACAGATAACAAGCATGGGATTGCAGCGGTGTATGGCAATACGTGCATTGTATATATTGACCTTAGTGACTATGCAAATGCGCTTGATAATGGTTTTAAATCTTTAAAAATAAATGAAGCAATAAAGAATAAGCCCGGCATTGCAAGTAACTATACCAATATCGGCATCGTTTACGATTCCCAGGGCGATTTCGCCCAGGCGCTGGAATACCTTTTGAAAGCGTTAAATCTGCACAGGGAGCTAAATGACAAAAACCGTATTGCTATAGTTCTGACTAATATAGGCATTATATACAACGAAGAAAAGAACTATCCTAAAGCGTTGGAATATCTTAACCAGGCGCTGGAAATAAGCCTGGCTATGGGCAATAAATCAATCCTTTCAGAAGTTCTCGGTTGCCTCGGCGACGCCTATAACGGCATGGCCGATTATTCAAAAGCGCTTGACTATTTATCACAGGCAATAAAGGCTGATGAGGAACTGGGAGATAAATCAGCAATAGCTGAAAAATTAACAAGCACCGGGTTGATATATCTTTCAGTTGCAAAAGATAGCGCCGGGATCATAAAAAAAGAAGGCTCATTAAGCAATTCCAGGGAAACCAACCTTAAAAAAGCAATTGAATATTTATCCCGTGCGGCAGAGATACATAAAGAGATTGGCAACCTGAAAGAGCTATCGGAAAATTACCGGGATCTTTCAACAGCGTTGGAATTGTCTGGCAATTATAAAGCTGCCTTGCAAAACCACAAGCTGTTTATGGCCGATAAAGATTCTGTATTCTCAGAGCAGAGTAAGATAAAGTTATCGAAGCTGGAGACAAAAAGAGAAATAGAACTGAAGGACAAACAGATATTAATAGGCAAACTGGAGATAGCCAAAAAGCGAAATGAAGCCATTTTTTATATCATAGGTATTGTATTGCTTTTATTGGTTATTGCCTTTGTTTATAGAAACTATGCTACGCAAAAAAAATTAAATATCCTGGTAACAAAAGAAAAAAAGAGGTCTGAAGACCTGTTGCTGAATATTCTTCCTGCGGAAGTGGCTAATGAGCTGAAAGAAAAGGGCAGTGCAGACGCAAGGAACTTTGAGAATGTAACCGTACTTTTTACTGATTTTGTCAATTTCACCAGCGCTGGCGAAAATATGACGCCAAAGGAACTTATTAACGAACTGCACGTTTGCTTTAAAGCATTTGACCACATTATTGATAAATACAACATTGAGAAAATAAAAACCATCGGAGACGCTTATCTTGTAGTTTCCAGCCTCCCGGTTCCTGAGATCAATCATGCAGAGCATGTCGTGAAAGCTGCAATAGAAATAAACCATTTTATGAGGGACAGACTGGAACAGCTTGGCGACAAAACATTTCATGTACGTATAGGCATACATACCGGCAGTGTTGTGGCCGGGATAGTCGGCGTAAAGAAATTTGCGTATGATATATGGGGCGATACCGTAAATGTTGCCGCGAGAATGGAGCAGAACAGCGAACCGGGAAAAATAAACATCTCGCAAACTACATACGACATTATCAAAGACAAGTTTTATTGTACCTTCAGGGGGGAGATAGACGCAAAGAACAAAGGAAAACTTGGTATGTATTTTGTAGAAGGGGCTAAAGAATGAGCAGTAACAATTTGGTGTTTGAACCGGGCTTACGACCATATTTTTATAGGTACAATCCAATGAAGCAAATAATTTCCCTTTTTATCCTTGTTCTTTTGTGTGGTATTTGCTGGGCGCAAACCCGTAAGCTGCCATTTTTGGGCATGGGCAACCAAATGACAAGGGATAATAATGCGGCAAGCGGAAAAATGAAAGAAGTAACGGAGATAACGTTTGACTACAGCAATCCTAAAAAACCGGATACCGCTTCTGTTTTCAAAATGGAGTTCTATCCGAACGGATTTTTAAAGCTGACAGAATATTCAGACTACGACACCATTCCGCAGAAGGTGGAACCAGGTCTTTTACCAATTACGGGCAAGCTCCCAAACCGTATTACCGATTGCAGCCGCATTATTTACACTTACGATGCCAATGACAACCTGATAACCCAAACCAGTTTCAAAATTATTCCAAAAAATTCTTACGAAGCCTTATTCGAGGCTTTGGCGGACTTTGTCAACAAGGATCCGAAAAAAGCAAAAGGAGACATGGCAACCGATGTCCGGATAAAAAGTTTCGTTGACTCCCTGAAAAAAGCAGGCATACCCGAAATAGCGAAACATGAAGAAGAGACACGCTATCAATACGATGCGGATAACAATATGATCTTTTGCAGAGAAAATCTGGTGGACCGGCATTTTTCTTACAAGCATTATGATGATGGGCGGGTGTGGGTTTTGCGGGAAGTATATCCCGGCTCGCCGCCCGGCAGCGGCCACGACAAGGCCACTGCCGAAACCTATTTCACATATACACCCAATGGCAAACCAGCTACCATAACCTCTTACGTTGCCTGTGGCGATACGGGCAATATTGCTGTTGATAAAAGAATGAGAAAAAAAGAAGAGATCACCTACAATGAAAACGGATTGCCTGTGTGCATCCTTACTTCTAACCTGGGAAAACCATACCACAAGGCGGAAAGGATAGCATATAAAGACACGCTACAGGTAAAGCGTACCATACTGGAGGTGAACAAAGAAACCGGGAAAGAAGATACTACCACCAGCGTTGTTTATACTTACCGGAAAGGTTTCAAGTCGGGTACTACGAAGAGCTACAGGGATAAAAAAGTGTACCTCACAGAACGGGAAGAAGTTTTTATAGATGACAGCGGCTTGCAAACAGAAACACGGGAATACCGCAAAGATATAAACAAGCCGGAGCGTTTGGTAAGCAAGAAGCTGTATTTTTACAGGTAGCTTTTGGAAGTTATTTTGTCATCGTCCCTTAAATTTATTTAATGATCCTGATAACTTTTACGAACCTTGACATATAGTATTTATCAAGCGGGCTGACAACTACGCTATAAACAGCGCCTGAAGAGGATTGTATAAAGCTGATTTCACCATTGTCATTAGCAATGATGATTCCTATATGCCCTACTATTCTTTTTCTTGCATTTGTTCCGGTAAACAGGATAAGATCACCTGGCTGCGCGTTTCGCAGGATGATTTCCTCGCCTATATTTGTAAATTCGACCGAGGAGCGGGGAACGCTGATATTAAAGTGATTAAAAACATAATTCACAAAACCCGAACAGTCAAACCCCCCATCGGGACTCATGGAGCAGTATTTATAGGGTACGCCTATCTGTGTTTTTGCAAATGCTACAATTTTTTCTGGCAAGCTGGAATCTCTTCGTAATGTATTGTTTGCACTGTCCATTAGTTCATAGAAAATGGCGGTATCCTGGTAACTGTGATCTTTCGGCAATGTATTTAGTTTCTGCTTGCATGACATTAACAGTAAAGCAGGGAGCAAATATTTTCGCATATCAGTTATATAACTGACAAGAATTGCGCCATCACTATCAAAGACTATGATCTCTGCCCTATTCCCGACTAAAGTTTTGTCACCGTTAGCTTTGTTTTTTCATTGCCATCCTTATCCCATACGCACACAAAGTAAAGGCCGGGTGTAAGCGAGTTCAATAATATTCTTTGTACGGTTTGTGGTGTGTTAACAGCCATTATATCGGTCATTTTCCTGCCGTCACGGTCAAACACTGTTACCCGGTCATTTTCCTGCAATCCTTTTATAAAAAGGAAATCACCAAATGGATTAGGATACACACTGATGCTGTTCGCAGTTTCAATCTGCGCCACGCCGGTGATGTCGGGTACAGTCACTGTGTCAGACGTAGCATTATCATAGCAGCCCGGGGATAGCGGGTATATTGTTGCAGTCACATTATCCGGCCGGAACCTTTAGTGTAGGTGAAAACGGGAACAGTAGTTACTCCCTCATATACGCCGTTAACATACCACTTTACCTGGTAACTGCTCCCGGCGCCGCTTACCGTTGCGTTTACGGTAACCGTTTCTCCCACCGGCACATTCGCAGGCACATCAATAGTTATTACCGGAACTACAGGAGGCCCGGCAAAAACATTTATGGTATTGCTGATCGCAGAGTCAACAGTATAGCAACCCGGAGGTGGGATGATCTTGCAAGTGATCATATCTCCGTTTGCAGGTCCATAAGTGTAGCTGCCTGCTGTGCCGCTGCTGGCGCCATTTACACGCCATACATAAGAAGGCGACGCCATACTTGGCGTTGCAGTATAGGTTTGGCTGCTGCCATTACAAATAGAATCATGGCCGGATATAGTAACCGATGGTACGGCATTGATGGTTACTGACATGGTAATATAATTACTCATAGCTGTATCAGTCATATAGCATCCCGCAGGTGGAATGCTGAGGCAGGTTATTACATCGCCATTGGCCGGAACATAAGAAAAAGTATCGGCGCCCGATCCCACATGCACCCCATTTACGTACCACCGGTAAGTGCAACCGGTAATACCTGTAGAAGCGGTATATAAGTCCCTCACGCCTGCGCAGTTTGCTGTGGGGCCGGCAATATGGTTGGTATCAGGCATTTCAGGGAGCCGGTATGCAATAAGGCTCGGGTAATTGCTCTGCGCGCTGATGTTGGTAAAACTGCCGCCTACATACATCTTGTTTCCGGAAACGGCAACAGTATTGACAGAGTTGTAATCAGGAGCGGGATTCCAGCTCATTGGCACATTATTTATCGTATCCACAGAGCCAAACCCCTGCACCAATGATGTGGTATTGATATGGTCAAATTCGCCGGCTATAAATGCTGTATTGTAGTAAGGGTAGATAACGTGGACTTCATTATTGGGATTGGGATGCCATGCGTCGGCAAGTCCGGTGGCAAGGCTGAGGCGGGCAAGGTTGGAGTCGGTGGAACCACCTATGCTGTTAAAGAACCCGCCAACGTACATTTTCCCGCTATTAACAGACAGGGCATAAATGGTGCTTGTGGGCGATGGGTTCCAGGCAGTGGCAATACCATTTACTTTGTCAACTGCGCAAAGGTTATTTCTTGACGCCCCGCCCATACTGCTGAAGGTACCACCGATATATATATTGCTGCTATCGGCAGCTAAGGCGTTTATACTTGAAAAGGAGACCGGGGCGGGATGCCAAAGCATATCCAGGGCGCCAGTGGTGGCATTTACTTTCGCAAGCCCGTTGCGCGTATAGGTCCAGGCGCCGGTGAAAGCGCCTGATATATACAGGTTGCCATCATTATACACGATCTGGTTTACAGAGGAAGCCGGGTAAAGATCGGTGTTAAATGTAGTGAAAGGGTCAGGCATACCCGTTACCGGATCTGTAGAGACTATAAATAGAGATGTTGAATAAGTACCTGGCCCGGCTCCTTCAAACGAACCGCCAAGATAAATTTTTGACGGGCCTGCCGCCATGCAGTAAACATCGCCACCGCCAGGTTCCGGATCCCAGCTTGTCATGGTATCTGCAACCATATCAATTGCAGCAGCGCCCGACCTTTTTTTGAATCCTAATTCAACAAAATCTCCACCGGCATACAGTTTTCCACCACTCATTCCCAGGGTATGTACTTCCTGGTCGGAGTAGCACCATACCGGGTAACAAATAGAAGTGGGAATATCAATTTTAGCAAGGTAATTGTAGGCGCCGGTTGTTAAAAATGGAATAACTATGGGGTAAAAAAAACTCCCCCCTAAATAGATACTATTACCGCTCACAACAATATCATTGTAATAAGGGTAGATCCAGTATGGTGAACTGTAATTAATGGAGTCAACAGGATTAAAGGCAGTGGTATCACCATAGGCCGAGTCCACCTCGCCAAAAGAGTTCCTTCCTGCGGCGCCTATACTGCCGAAATAACCGGCAAGATAAACAGTAGCGCCATTGTGGACGATCTTATATACACTGCCGCCCACATTGGGATTCCAGCCATTGGCAAGCGCGGTTCCGGTATCAAGCGCGGCGGCATTGTTTCTTGCTGCGCCGCCTATATTAGTAAAAGCCCCGCCTGCATACAGTACGCCTGCATGAAACGTGATGGTTTTTACATTGGTTCCGGTAGCATTTGCGTTCCATGTGCTTGCCACGCCAAGCGTTGTGTCCAACTTGGCAATATAGTTCCTTGCCAGGCCGCCTATATTTGCGAAAAACCCCCCTGCGTAAACTTTGCCATTCAGGTATTCCAGTTCTGATACGGTGCTGTCTGCATTCGCATTCCAGGCAGCAACCGCGCTGGTGGTTAAGTTCACCTTTGCCACGCGGTTTTTCGCAACGCCGCCGATATGTTTAAAATCTCCGCCAACATAAACGCTTGCACCCACCAGCGCCAGCGACCATACCGTGTTGTCCGTACCGGGGTTGAAGGAGGTAACGTGGGAAGATGCGTCAATATGCGCCAGGTTGTTGCGCACCGAATCTCCGGCCATTGTAAAATTACCGCCCACTATCCAGCCGCCCGCACCATCGGGTATGGCTTTATATACACTGCCATTGATCTGCGGCCATGTGGCGTGATTCTGTATCATGGCCCTGGCGGTATCAATGCCCATAAAATGCCCTGTATTCTGGCCAAGCGTATAAAAATGGCCGCCAAAATACAGGATATTGCCTTGAACCAACGTGGTGTTTACCGTATTGCCGGAAGCAGAGAAATAAGTGCCGGTAAAAATAAACTGGCTGCTGTCGGCGTCAACAAAGGGTACGCATTGGGCTTTGGTAGTCTTGCTGTATAACAACCCGGCAATAAGGAGCAGGAAATAGAATTTGAGTTTCATAATTGTATGAAATTAAAGGAAGCAAAAATACGGAGAATTTTGTAATGTTTGGTGTGACTTTAAAAATGGGTATAGGACAAATTGCACCCTGTACCTAAATTTCAATTTTTAGTTGCCCCGACCTTTAGGTCGGGGAATGATAAATAATAGGTTGGCTTTAGCCGAAATACACAACATGAGGAATACCCTGCAAGAGCAAATTTTGGCTAAAGCCAACGGGTTTTTATTTACACCCCGACCTAAAGGCCGGGGCAATTGAGTTAAAGAGTACGATTTTTGTCCTACACCCTTAAAAATGCAATAACTGGATATTATCCAACAACAGCCTGCCCTGCGCCTGGCTGTCGGGTAATGATGTTTTTATAAAAAAGTTGTAGGTAGTACTATGGTATTGGGCTATGTAATCGGTAATGCCGAGATAAAATTTCTGCCACGTTCCGCTTGGGTATATGCCCGCAAGGTAATAAGGGGTGGTGGAAATACCTGCCTGGTTCGATTGCATACCCACATAAAATGGCAGGCTGCTTTTATAGTTGAACTCAATAAAGGCATTGCCCGCAGGTATTGTCAACGGGATATTAACGCTGTCAACAGAACTATCTCCCGGCGAAGCGAGCCATATACTTCCTGACCCACGGCCTTCAAATACCAGCGAATCTGCCGTATCTATGATGATGGGTATTGTACCTCCGCTTAATGTAAATCCATTGGAGTAGTTAAAGTTTGATATTGGATACACCACATTGGGGTAGTACCCTGTTTGCGGCGTATAGTTAATTATCTTACCTGGTTGCGAAACCAGTGTTGTGGTGGCAACCTGGTAAAAAGGATCGGCGGCTAACAGATCATTTAAGCCATCCAGCGTAACGCCGGGCGTAACTTCGAGCGTACCCGAATCCTTACCATTTGTGATAACCGGGAAAGTGGCAGGCAGGTCAAAAACCCCGACAGAAGCATCGTTGTAATAAACCCATATAGTGCTGATCTGGTGGGAGGAAGTAGCAATTCCCACCGGCGAATAAGGGGTAAACCGGAACGAGTCTATATGCACATAGGTAGGTACCTGCCCTGTAGGAGTAATGTTTTTACATCCTTGCAAGAACCCTGCGAGGGCGCATAAAAACAGTAACCGGTGGTACCTTGAATAAATGTGCGGCATAATTGAATACTAAAGTTAGGTAAAAAACAAAAGCGGACATTTTTGTGATCTCTTGTTTTTCGCCCTGAAAGGGATAAATATGATAGCGATGGGCAACGCCCATCGGAACTTAATTACACCCAAAATATTTTTTTCCCTTCTTAATGCAACTATCTTGATATTTTTTATACTTTTAGAATTCAAAAGTTTATAAAACAATGTATTTTATTGGGTATCACTAAATCATAACCATGAAAAGTATCGGTTTAACGCTGCTGTTTATTGCATCAATTACTGTAGCGGCAAATGCCCAGGTAGGGCTTGAAATGGGCCTTAACATGGCAGACCTCGCTATCAAGTCTGGTGGTACATCGGTCGCGACGGGCTTTAAGCCTGGCTTTGGTATGGGCACTGCTGCGGATATTGGCATAGGCGATGGGCATCTGTATTTTGAACCCGGCCTGTTCTTCGAGATGAACGGCTGCAAACTTACCGCCGGCGCCGGTGGCAATTACAGCATCAACACCATTACCATCCCTGTGTACCTGGAATATAAAAGCGGTGAAAAATGCGGCAAACGCTTCTTTTTTGGCGCTGGCCCAGTTATAGGTAATAATATGAGCGGCTCTTATACCATTAATGGCTCTGGCGGGGTTCCGGATCAGTCAGGCTCATTTACAATTGGCTCAAATGCCGGCGACCTGAAAGCCCTTGATATAGGGCTTGGCGTAAATGCCGGTTACCAATTCAGAAATGGTTTGTACTTCCGGCTGCATTACCAGATGGGCTTTGCCAATATTCTGGGCGGCGGCGATGGGAATAATTCCATTAAATCATCGGCCTTCGGCCTTACGATGGGATATATATTCCGCAGGTGCAGAACCATCAGCTTCCATTCTATGGGCAGCGAGCGGGGCGACCATTGGAGAGGCATGAGCAAGGGCAAATATTCCAGGAAACCCAGGTACCCGATACAATAATACCTACCGGGACAGGGAAAATTATGGTGAATTGGATTTTGCGGACTTAAAAACGTAACAAGAGAACTGCGTCTTTGCGAGAAACTTTTTATCTCCCGGCATCATACCGCACAAAGAAGGCAATCCATATAGACCTGCACAGCCTTTGCAAAACCGGCTGTAGCACAATGAGCAAGACGGACATGGAGCCAAGCCACCAATAGATGCGGTTGTCGTGCAGGGCAAAGCCGATAGTAAAATACCAGGCAATAAAACTGAGGATAATAATGAACAACGACACAAAATAACTGACATAGCCCGTGCCAAAATAAAACCCCGTCTGTAACTCGAACGGCTGCCCGCATTCGGGGCAATGCTCCGGCATTTTCATGGTGTTTTTCAGGTGGTAAGGATTAGGGTCACTGAACAACTTTCCTTTGCGGCAATGTGGACACCTGTTAGCAAGTACGCTCCACAAAAGCCCCGGCTTCTTAGTTAAAATTTCTACACTCATTTTACTCGCAACTATCTACTCTCTACTAATTACTCACTGCTACCTACCATACTTTAGACTATCTACTTTAGACTGCCTAAGACTGCCTGCTTTAGACTATAAAAAATCACTTCTTATACACCTTCACCGATAAAGTATAATTTTCCATTTTCTCTATTTGCTGTTCACGGCTCAACCCACCCAGTTTGTTAGCCTTTGGCAGGTGCAGCGTACTGGCAGTTTGTTTATGTACCAGGTCTATCAGTGTCCTGGAAGTTACCGCATAGGTATTTGCTTCGCTCTGGCTGCCGATAGCGGTAAGTATGCCGAGTAAATTGCCCTTGTTGTCAATAACCGGCGACCCGCTCTGGCCATGTCCTGCCGGCAGTTCCAGGGTATATTGTTCGTTATCGCCGTCAAAGCCGTTCTTCGAGCTTATGTAGCCCTTGCTGTAAACAATATCATCCTTAGGATAGCCTAAAGTGAAAATATCATCGCCAAGCGCGGCTTTATCTTTAGCAAAAGTATAAGGCAGATCGCCCTTGCCGAAATGGAAGTTCTTTTTGTCCACTTTCAGCACCGCTATATCCGCATCAGCGCTGAAGGTCACCACATGCGCTTTAAAGTATTGCCCGTCATGGGTCTGGATATAAACAGAGTCGAAATCTCCCTTGCCATTGTGGTGGATAACGTGGTCGGCGGTAACAAAATAACCATCGTTGGTTATTGCGAAGCCAGTACCGGTATATTTCACATCCGATGGTGGAGGAGCGGGTTTATTATTTTTGCTTACAATTTCTTTCAGTTTGTCCTGCTCCGCCTGCTGTTGTGCCAGTCCTTTCTTTATAGCGCCTACTTCCCTGCTTATGGTGTTGTATTGTGAATCATGTTTCCTGATGGAAGGATTTAAGATAGAATAAGTAACGGCGGAAGTAAGCACGGCCACGCCCGCAGCTACAGCCGCAGTGCGCCAGAAATTCCGGGATAACGGTATGCGCAGGGCTGTTTTTGCCGGTTTGCCTGCTTCCTGCTGCGCCTGTATATCGCGCAGCATCGCACGGAACCGTTTTTGTTTGCCGCTTTCTTCAAATGAACGTATCAGGCCCGTGATCTCATAAAATTCATTCGCGAAGGTGGTTTCTGTTGCCAGGCGGTTTTTCAATTCCACCACATCTGCCTCCGGCAGCGCCCCAGACAGGTAGGCTTCGGCAACTTCCCAGATATTATTGTTTATAGACATTTTCTAAAAAATCTTTGTTATCAATATGGCTTCATTAACCATTAATCATTACTCCGCCTGCATACTGTAAAACAACTTACGTAGCCGGGCAAGGCATTTATATTTTTGCGTTTTCGCGTTATCCGGGTTGGTGTATCCAAAATCCGCCGCTATCTCCTGCATACTTTTATCATTATGATAAAAAGCCCTTAATAACGACCTGCATGGCTCACCCACCTGGTCAAGCGCGTCATTCAACTGTTCGTAGTGTGCTTCCCTTTCTTCGTGTACATTTATATCATCTTCGTATGCAATCTCCACTTCATCGTCTTCCGCGCCTATATTCTGCTGCAATATTGCAGGCCCCCGGCTCTGCTTTTGCAGTTTTTTGTACCACATATGCTTACTCACCGCGAAAAGGTAAGTACCCACGCTGCACGTAAGCCGGAAACTTTCATCCTGCGCCTTGCCAAACAATACTACCATTGCCTCCTGGAACAGGTCTGCGGCGTCTGCCGCCGTACCCCCGTTTTTCACCAGCCAGCCACTGACAATGTGGTAGTGCTGCCGGTAAATACGTTCCGTAGCCCCCCCGCTCGCCTGCGGCCAGCGAAGCCAGTAATAGCTGCTCTGTATTTGTCTCGCTATGCAATAGTTAATACTTGTTTGTTAAAAAAGTAACCCTCATTGCCCCACATTTTTACTTTCACAAAGGCCAGGGACAAAATTTTTATAAAGGTAAATAAATTTAAAGGGCTTGGGTCGGTAAGGTTGACAATTAAATGCTGCAAGTTATGCGAAGTTTTATTTTAACATCATCACTAAATGCCCTGAAAGGGCTATATATGTTAGCGACGGGTATTGCCCATCGGCAGAAATGAGTGCGGTAACACAAGCCCTGAAAGGGCAATATATGTCAGCGATGGGCATCGCCCATCAGCCGGTAACACAAGCCCTGAAAGGGCTGAATACGATAACGATGGGCATCGCCCGTCGCCAAAAGAAAATACGGTTAGCCCTGAAAGGGTGGCATATAATTATAAGATAGCGGTATTTCTGAACTACAAAAAAAATATTTTTTACCACCGGGTTACCTTTTTTTCTTTCGGGTATAAACCTCCATAACCATCTAAAAAACGATATTATGAAATTTGTAAAATTAAGCGTACTCGCACTTTCTTTAGGTCTTTTTGTTGCTTCTTGCGGTAGCGGTAGCGGCGATGCTCCTAAAACTGACACTACTGCTGCTCCAGTTGCTACACCGGCACCGGCTCCTGCTGCACCAGCTCCAGACACTACTACTGCAGGCCCAGCTAAAATGGACACTGCTAAGACTACAACTACTACTACAGAAACTAAGAAGAAGTAATTGTTGTCTCAAACAAATCAATAAACCATCTTGGCCTTTGCCGGGATGGTTTGTCGTTTTTATAAAAAACTACACTGCAATGTTCTCACGATCTCCCTTTGAAAAATAAAAGTGAAAAAATTTGTTATCGAAGGGTTACCTTATTTTGTTTCGGGCATTAACCCTTATAACAAACTAAAAAAACAGATTATGAAATTAGTAAAATTAAGTGTGCTCGCTCTTGCATTGGGCTTATTTGTAACATCTTGTGGTAATAGCGCCGGCGATGCTCCTAAAACGGACTCTACATCAACCAGCACCAGCAATACAACAACTACAGCACCTGCTGCTGCCCCGGCTGCTGACACTACAGCTAAAATGGCTGATACCACAAAACCTGCTGCCCCTGCTGCAACAGAAACAAAGACTACCACTAAAACAACTGAAAAGACTACAACCAAATAATTGTTTGGTTCAAAGTTCTTATAGCCAAAAAAACAAACCATCCTGGTCTTTGCCGGGATGGTTTGTTGTTTTTATGCCTCACCCGCTGCGGGGTTTACAAATTTGAAAAAGGCACTCCCGGCCAAATGAAAAAATACGAACACTGGGGAAAGCTAAATAAAGATTTATCAGCAGAGGGATTTTTGAGGTTTATGAAATAGTATAACAGCAGTATATTTGCTATAACAGTGATGTTGAGATAATAACCGAAACCGCATGTGATTATAGAAACCGGAAACATTTTGAAACTTTGGCCATACATATATGAACCAGATAAAAGCATTGAAGTTCTTAGATTCACAGATGATTATTTAGAAAAAAATCCATCTTACCAAAGAACGCATTGAGCATTTAGGATGGGTATATCATCATGTCGGTGAAATAATACCCCAGACTCATGAGAATTTTTGGTCCGGTCATTATTTTCCATATTCTGAATCTTGGGATGAGTTGCAAATTTCATACACACAATGTTGCTTAGGACTTTATAAGCAAGCATTCGTTTCATTAAGGAGTGCATTAGAACTTGGTCTTCTTTCTGTTTATTATAACATAAATGATGAAG
>Ga0206825_1071_pt1 | contig 21920 bp, 22 predicted proteins | sample Alteio_BWOrgCont_79_FD_152875 | JGI IMG/M metagenome (GOLD analysis project Ga0206825, IMG submission 152875) | Enriched cells from forest soil in Barre Woods Harvard Forest LTER site, Petersham, Massachusetts, United States -... | ecosystem: Environmental > Terrestrial > Soil > Temperate forest >...
AAGCTATAGATGACAAACAACTTGTGAATTGACATTTAGATCACAAAATTGATTTTTCTTAATTTGGTGATCCATTTCTGAGAAGACCTGTTGTATTTTTTGCTTACAAGGCCATAACATTGATGTGGAGCAAGAAGGGGAGCTTTTTCAGCTCTTGCTCTAGAGTTTGGTCTAGAGAAACTCCCCAGCGGGCATCGACAACGACGTGAGCAAGGGTTTGGTTGGAAGAGATAAATTCCAAAATAATGGGCATGGACCCAGGACTGGAGCGGAAGAGTTTTTTCAGATGGAGCACATGACTATGGCGGACTTGGTCAGCATTGAGTTTTAAGAAGACTTTTCCTTTCATTTCTTTTTTCTCCTGTTTAGCTGGAGGTTTTTTATCACGGCGGGCCATGTTCTTTTGCTGGACTTTGAGTTGATCAAAGGCTGTCTCACAGAGCTTCATCATCTGCTCGTCAGCTTTAGTCAGATCATCAAACCAACGGCATTGGAGTTTAAGCTCGCCATCGCGCTTGTCAATCTGAAGAATTCCATAGAGAAGCTGGTTATCGATGAGAAGGTGCCCTTTTTCTTCAAAAAGCTCCGACCAGACAGGGACTTCTAATCGATCAGTCCCATCGCTGATTTTCAAAATCGCAAATTTCTTCTGCGTTTTCGCTGAAGTTTTGACCTGGACTTCATCGACAATGAACGCAGTGCGGAGCACTGCATCGTGATCGAGCTGGCTTAAGCTAGCAAAAGGGACGCAAGAGAGCCGCTGAATGAGCGATTTAAATTCATCGAGAGGATGACCGGTAACATAGAAGCCTAACAGCTCTTTCTCTCGTCGTAACATGTGTTGTTTTGAAAGAAGAGTCACCGGCTGTTCGACAACCACAGGAACGGGATCAGCACTCTCTCCGAAAAGATCGATAAATCCCTTTGAGAGTTCTTTTTGTTTTTGCATTGCACTTTGGTACATTTCTTCTAAAGACATGACCATCGTCTGACGACTGACTCCAGTGAAATCAAAACATCCTGCCTCAATGAGGTTCTCAATCGTTTTCTTGCCGATTTTTTTGGTGTCAATCCGGGTACAAAAGTCATAAAGAGAACGGAAAGGGCCTTTGCTCGTCCGTTCTTGGATGATCGCCTCGACAACGCCCTCGCCTACGCCTTTGATGCCTCCCATCGCAAAACGGATGCCTTTGGGTGTAGCTACAAACTCTTGCCCCGATTCATTGACATCCGGTGGTAGAATCGGAATATTCATCGCCTGGCTCTCACCGATCAGCTTAGCGACTTTCGTCACATCATCGCGATCACATGTCATCAAGGCTGCCATCCATGCGCCAGGATAGTTAGACTTCAAGTACGCTGTCACGTAGGCAAGGTAGCCATAGGCCGCAGCATGGGATTTATTGAAGCCATAGGAGGCAAATTTTTCGATCTTATCAAAGATCTTCATAGCAAGGTCAGCATCGAGCCCTTTTTGCAAAGCCCCTGTCCGGAATTTCTCCCGCTGATTGGCCATCTCTTCACGATCTTTTTTACCCATGGCTCGCCGAAGGACATCGCCCTCTCCAAGCGTATAGTTGGCAAGGAGGCTAGCGATCTGCATCACCTGCTCTTGGTAGACCATAATCCCATAGGTCTCTGTGAGAACCTCTTTCATGAGCGGATGATCAATTTCAATCGGCTCTTTGCCATGCTTACGAGAGATAAACGACGGGATCATCTCCATCGGACCTGGTCGATAAAGAGCTACGACGGCGATGATCTCTTCAAATTTATCGATGTGCAGTTGGCGAGATAGCTCTTGCATTCCAGTCGATTCCATCTGGAAAATGCCATTGAGCTTTCCTTGGTTCATCAAGTTGAACGTGGTCTTGTCTTCTAGAGGTAGGTTCACCCAGTCGATTTCTTTACCATGGCTAGCACGGATTGCATCGACGGTCTTCTGGATCGAGGTGAGCGTTTTAAGTCCGAGGAAGTCGATCTTGAGCATTCCGACAGCTTCGACTGGTTTCATCGAAAATTGCGTGACTAAGATCTCGCTGTCTTTGGCGGTGCAGACAGGAATCCTGTCGGTGAGTGGATCTCCTGAGATAATGAGCCCAGCAGCATGGATGCCGGTATTGCGCACAGAGCCTTCTAAACGGCGCGCAATGTCGATCAGCTCTTTGACTTCTCTGTCAGTGTCATAGGCTTTTTTCAGATCGGGATCTTCCAAGGCTTTATCCAGAGTGATTCCAAGATCTTCTGGCACCAGCTTGGCGATCGCATTGACCTTGGGAAGCGGCATGCTCAAGACTCTTCCGACATCTTTGATCGCCATTTTGGCTTTCATCGTGCCAAAGGTAATAATCTGAGCGACTTTGTCTTTCCCGTATTTTTGGACGGTATAATCGATGACCTCTCCTCGACGATCCATGCAGATGTCGACGTCGACGTCAGGATACGAAATCCGTTCAGGGTTAATAAACCGCTCGAAGAACAAGTTAAACCTGAGAGGCTCGATATCGGTGATGCCGATCAAGAATAAGATAATCGACCCGGCTCCAGATCCCCGTCCTGGGCCGACAGGGATGCCGCGATTTTTTGCCCATGAGATGAAGTCATGCACAATCAAAATATAATCGCCCATCCCCTTGGAGATGATGATATCGAGCTCGTAGGCCAATCGATCCTGGACCACTTGCATCGGGTCTTTTCCAGGATATTTTTCTTGAACTTTGGCTAATCTTTCAGGCGTGTACCGGTGAGGAATCCCCTCTTTGCAAAGCGCCCGGAGATACTCTTCTTTCGTGAAGCCCTCCGGAGGAGTAAAGACGGGATAAAATCTCGCTTTGAAATCGAGTTCGAGGTTAATTTTTTCGGCAATATCGACAGTCGCAGCTAAGGCATCAGGAAGGTCAGCAAAAAGTTCGTGCATCTGCTGGGGAGTTTTTAGATAGAGCTCGTGGGTAAAATAGACTTGTCTTTTAGGGTTGAGGACGCGGTTTTTTGGATTACCTTGTGAATCCCTTTCCCAGATCTCGCATGGCTCTCCTGACTGGACGTTCATCAAGATCTCGTGGGCCTTCCAATCGCTCCTTTCTAGATAGTGGACAGCGTTGGTCGCCACGCACCGGATGTTGTACTGTTTTCCTAGCTCGACAAGCTTCTGGATCACGATCTCTTGGTTCCGGACATAGTCGCGGTAGTTTTGCAGCAGCCATCCTTCTTTGTCCATGCCATCGTAGCCGATATCGTCTTCGGTCATTGGATTGCGCTGCAGTTCGAAGTAGAAATCGTCTTTGAAAATCTGCTGAAACCATTCGATTTCTTGGAAAACTTCTTTTCCTTGGATGATCAAATAGGGAATCAGGCCTTGAAGAGATCCGGAAAGGCAGATGAGCCCTTCGGCGTGTTTAGCCAGTAATTCTTTGTCAATCCGCGGCGTGTAGTAAAATCCCTCGATATGGGCTGCAGAACTGAGCTTGCAAAGGTTTTGATATCCCTGTTTATTTTTAGCCAATAAGACCAGAGGAAAACCCGCGGGGGTACCGGGAGTTCTTTTCTTCTCAAAACGGCTGTAGGGAGCAAGCGTTAGCTCGCAGCCGATGATCGGCTTGATTTTTGCCTCGCGGCATGCCTTATAGAACTCGACCGCTCCATACATATTCCCTTCATCTGTCAGGGCAAGTGCTGGCAGCTGTTCTTTTTTTGCTTTTTCCACCAGATCTTCGATAGATGCGGTCGAATTCAAAATAGAGAACTGGGAATGGACATGGAGGGGAATATAATACATGTTGACTAGAGTCTATCTTTGTTCTAGTTTAAGGTCTAGTAGAGCGTTTGTAAAAGATGCTCTTGCCCCCTGTAGACTCTAAAGACAAGGAGATCTTAATGTTAAAAAATATGGGATTTGTCATGTTGACAGGTGCTGTCATGGCCGTGTTTTTCTCTCCAATTTATATCGAAGCCGAGTCTCCGACTGTTAAAAAGGAATACATTAAGAAGGATAAGGAAGTTAAAAAGAAGAAAAAATGTCCCTGCGAAAAACCGAAATAACCACCCTAACTTCAGTTCTTAAGCTTCTGTCGGCTCTTCAGGAGAGGCTGGCTTTTCCTCTTCGATGAACTTGGGGTTTGATTTGATCGCCCACATAGGAGCCAGCAGCAGGACGCTGATCACCCCGCAAACCGCCAAGGCAATAAAGAAGCCATTCCACCCTGCGAATTCCATGATCTTAGTCAATGGATAGCCCGCAGCGGCAAATCCCAAATAGGCAATGAAGCCGATAAATCCGGTAGAAGCACCGGCTGCTTTTTTATGAGAAAGCTCTGCAGCGGCCACTCCAATGAGCATCTGGGGACCAAAAATCAGGAATCCAATCATAAAGATCAGGAAATAGTCCAGGATCAGGTTGCCTGGAGGCACGAGCCACAGGGCAACGATCGCCCCAATGACGGCTAGAGCAAAAAGCGTATTGATCGGCCCTCTTCGGCCTTTGAAGATCTTGTCCGATGCCCATCCGGCGGCTAAGCTTCCGACGAGTCCCCCGATCTCGAACCAAATAATCGAGGCATTGGCAGTAAATAGAGGATATCCTCTTGTCTCGATCAGAAAGAGAGGAGACCATTCATTGAAAGCCCCTCGAATGACATAGACAAAGAAGTAGGCGATCCCGAGGATCCAAAGATAGCTGTTGTTAATGACATATTTGAAGAGAAGTTCTTTCAGGGTAATATTTTCTTTGTGTTCTTTAGTCGGAGGATAGTCGTTTTTAAACTTCTCGATCGGAGGAAGCCCTAAAGAAGCTGGGGTATCATGCAGACAGAAAAACGTGAAGACCCCTACCACGATGCAAATAATTCCCGGGACATACATCCCATAGCGCCAGCCGAACAGCTGAGCGACAGTCACAACGATATAAAAAGCGACAGCGCCACCGACATTGTGCGACGAGTTCCAGCTACCCCACCACGTCCCGCGTTCCTTCTGGGAATACCAATGGGTCAAAAGCTTTGCGACCGGAGGCCAGCCCCAGCCTTGGAAAAGGCCATTTAATCCCCAGAAAAGAGCTAGCACCCAGAGGGAGGAAGACATCCCAAATAAAATGTTAAGCACGCCCGTTACCATCAGTCCCACAGACATGAAGACACGCGGGTTAGATCGGTCGGAGATGACCCCGCTTAAAAATTTGCTAGATCCATAGATAATGGCAAATAAGCTTCCTAAGATACCTAGGTCGCTCTTTGTCATGCCCAAATCTTGAATGAGCAGTGGCATGATGTAGGTGTAGCTTTTGCGTGAAAGATAGTAGAAAACGTACCCTATGTACATCCCGACAAAGATGCGCCAGCGCCAGTATTTATATTTAGTATTAACGACGCCTGGATCTTGGATCTCGCTGATGATAGGGGCGGGTTTAAATATTTGTAACCATTTCACGCGCTAGCCAAACCTTGGTAAAAGGAAAATGATACTTGTTCTAACTACCTAATGTCAATTGGTTTCTCCTCTCTTAGAAGAATCTTTTTATAATACATAATAATTTGCTTTAGTATACAAAGAAGGCATGAGTGATATCAAACCAGCTGTCGACCCTGCCTTTCAGCCTCCTAAAGATTGGCTGGCAGTCCAACAGGTCGAGCAGATCAAAGCCAACAAAGAGGGACTTGAAGAGATTGTTAAAAAGAATCCCCGTGGCCTACTTATGGCATGTCTATCTGCCTATGTCCGAAAGATGGCTTTGCTCTTAGCATCCAGACCAATAGCTGGTCGAAAAAGCGCCATTGCTGATGAATTGGAGCTTGAACTCTCTGCATTTAAAAATGTTCTTGTCGATCTTACCAAAAAAGACGTCAGCCGAGACCCAGACTATGCCCAGCATCTTTCTCAGGTCTGGCACCAACTTCTAGAAAGTGCAAACCTCGTTGAGTGCTTGGAACGTAAAAAAACCGATGTCCTCTTCCAACTAAAAACTTTAATTGAAACCTTCAACCATTATCCCGTCAAACAAGAACATTCTTTAGGCTACTACATGACCGAGTTTGCCGGCAAAGAATGGCTTCCTTTCCCCTTCATGGAACAACTCCACCTTCTCTACGAAGACTACGTCTCTCACAAAAAAGAAAGCCAGCTTTTCCACTGGATTTCATCCATCGACCTCATCCTCTCCAATCTGATGAAGAAATAACTGAAGTTTTTCATAGGAAAGATTCGAAAAATATTTTATCCTTAAAGCCACTTATACATGCGAAGTGCTTGAAACTAAGACCAGTCGTTGATAATTATGCCGACAATTTCTGAATTTTTTGGTATCGTGATTCTAATGTTTTATGGTGATCATGCACCACCTCATTTTCATGCACGGTACGGGGATGATGAAGCACTAATTAGAATCTCTCCTGCAGGTGTATTAGCAGGACATTTACCTCCCCGAGCATTGAGCTTGGTAATAGAGTGGGCACAGATACACCAAAAACAATTGATGGAGGATTGGAACAATGCTGCAAACAATAAAAAGCTACAAAAAATTCCCCCACTCCAATAAACAAAGAGATATGGGGTTCAAAAGAGCAAAAATCGTGGCTTGCAAGCCAAGACCCAACTATCACGTCTGGATCCGTTTTGACGACGGTCTTGAAGGTGAAGTCGATTTAAATGAATTTGTTGGCAAAGGTGTTTTCCGAGCTTGGAATTCTGTAGAGTTCTTCAATCAGGTTAGAATCGATCCCAAAACTGACACCTTAGCTTGGGGTGATGACATCGACCTAGATCCCTATGTCCTCAGAGAAAAAATCTCCAAGTTAAAATAGTATCCTCTCTCATAAGAAATAACTATTGCTGCTTTTACCTTTTCAGGGGTAGAATCGGCTATTCAAACTATGGAATACACTATCCCTAAAGGCGTCTTTGACGTTTTACCCAAAGAGCCGAAATCAGAAGATGCTTGGCGTGCCTCCGACCATTGGCAGTACGCTGAGAACATCATGCGTACATGTGCAGCCGATTACGGCTTTAAAGAAATCAGAACTCCTCTGTTTGAAAGGACTGAGCTTTTTGTCCGGGGCGTAGGAGAAAGCTCCGACATCGTGAATAAAGAAATGTATACGTTCCTGGATAAAGGCGAGAGATCGATGACGCTCCGCCCTGAAGGGACAGCCTCTGTCATGCGAGCCTTCGTCGAAAAACATCTCGATCAAATCCCTGGACTACACAAATTTTTCTATATCGGCCCGATGTTCCGATACGAGAGACCGCAATCAGGCAGATACCGGCAGCACCACCAATTTGGAGCAGAAGCCATCGGTGTCGGCAAGCCAGAACAAGATGTCGAACTGATCGACCTGCTTTGCGAACTCTACCGCAGACTAGGGATAAAAGGCCTCAAGGTCATGATCAACTCTGTCGGAGATGAAGCCTCTAGAGCTCCCTACCGACAGGCTTTGCAAAAACATCTCCAGCCGCACTTTGAAAAACTCTCTGCCGACAGCCAAGTTCGGTTCACCAAAAACATCTTGCGGATCTTAGATTCGAAAGATGAAGGTGATCAGGCTTTGCTCGAGAAAGCTCCTTCGATTTTAGAATTCCTCTCAGATGATGCTAGAGGCCATTTTGAAAAAGTCAAACGGCTCTTAGAGATCGAAAAAATTCCTTATGTCGTCAATCACAAACTCGTGCGAGGACTCGATTACTACAATAAAACCGTCTTCGAGGTTGTCTCTGATTCTCTAGGTGCTCACAATACGCTAGGTGCTGGCGGCCGCTATGACGGTCTGATCAGTTCACTCGGAGGCGCTGACCTTCCTTCTGTCGGTTTTGCAACGGGCATCGAAAGACTTTTACAGACGATGGTAGCTCAAAATGTGAGCTTCCCGCCGCCTCCTAGCCCACTTATTTTCTTGATTCCTATGGGAGAAGCAGCCTCTGAAGCTTGCTTTGCCCTCCTTTGCCGCTTACGGCACCAAGGCATCTCTGCAGAGATGGACCTGTCTGGCAAAAAAATCCAACACGGCCTTCAGCTAGCCAACACTGAAAATGCCCGCTTCTCCGTTGTCATCGGAGACCGCGAGATGGAGACAGGAGAAGTCGAGATCAAAGAGATGGCAACACGGACAGGACAAAAAATACCTCTTTCCAAATTAGAAAGTTTCTTAAAAGGCACTCTATGAAATTCGATTACCGACGCTCTCATACTTGTGGAGATTTGGATATGTCGTTCGTTGGAAAACGGGTGACTCTTTCCGGATGGGTCCACCGCCGCCGCGATCTAGGCGGACTGATCTTCATCGACCTCAGAGACCGTTTCGGACTGACGCAACTCATTTTTGATCCGAACAAAAACCAAGACCTCCACGCCAAAGCTTCAAAACTCCGCGCTGAGTGGGTTATTTCAATCCGCGGCGAGGTTTCTCCACGAGGAACTGCCAATGAAAAGCTGGCTACTGGAGAAATTGAAGTCCAAGTCGATGAGCTCGAGATTTTATCTCCTGCTAAAACCCCTCCGATTTCGATTAGCGACGATCTGACAGATGTCAATGAGGAGATCCGTCTAAAATACCGCTACCTCGATATCCGCAGGGGAGAGATTGCAAAAAATCTCGAGACGAGACACCTGGCCATGCATCACACCCGGAACTACCTACATGAAAACGGCTTTTTAGAAATCACTACGCCGATCTTGGTCAAATCAATCCCTGAAACCGGCGCTCGCGATTATTTAGTGCCGTCTCGCATCTATCCGGGAAATTTTTACGGGCTACCTCAGTCACCGCAGATTTTTAAGCAGCTTTTGATGGTCTCTTGCATGGACAGATATTTTCAAATTGCCCAATGCTTCCGCGATGAAAACCTCCGAGCTGACCGGCAGCCTGAATTTACTCAGATCGACATCGAAATGAGCTTTGGAATTCCTGAAGATCTTCAACGTCTGATTGAAGGGCTGATCGTCAAACTCTTCAAAGAATGCCGCGGGATTGATCTTCCAACTCCTTTTCCCTATATGGCGCATAAAGACTGCATCGAATACTACGGAACAGATCGGCCAGACCTTCGATTTGGCATGTCGCTCGTTCGTTTAGACGACATTGTCAAACAGTCGACCTCGAAAATCTTCTTAGAACCTCTTGCTATTGGCGGCTGCGCTAAAGCTATCTTAGTCAAAGCAGGAGCTACGGCGTCGCGAAGAGAGCTCGATAATTATGCACAGTTCGTTCAACAATTTGGCCTTGGAGGCCTTGCGTGGATCAAACGTCAAGAAGAAGGAATCTCCTCTAGCGTAGCGAAATTTTTCACAGAAGAGCTCATGCAGGAGATCTTCTCCCGAACAGAACTGGAAAAAGGAGACCTTCTCCTGATTGCGGCTGGAACCGAAGACGCCGTTAACCAAGGGCTCGACCACTTAAGACGGCACATCGCCAAAGAAAGAAAACTCATTCCTGAAGGACAGTTTAACTTCTTGTGGGTTGTTGACTTTCCACTGCTGCGTTGGAATGCAGAAGACAAACGGATGGAAAGCGAGCATCATCCTTTCACATCTCCGAATCCCGAAGATCTCCATCTCCTCGATACCGATCCTCTAAAAGTCAGGGCTCTAGCTTATGACCTCGTCCTCAATGGATATGAACTCGGCGGAGGGTCTCAGCGGATCCACAATGGAGACCTGCAAGAGAAGATGTTTGGTATTTTAAATTTGACTCCTCAAGAGATCGAAGAGAAGTTTGGATTTTTTGTCGAAGCTCTGAAATACGGCACACCTCCCCACTTAGGAGTCGCTTTTGGACTCGACCGAATTGTGATGCTGCTCACTGGTACGGAAAATATCCGCGATGTCATTGCTTTCCCTAAAACTCAGAAAGGCAGCGACTTGATGATGCAAACCCCTTCCCCTGCGACAAAAAAACAATTAAACGAGTTGAAAATTCAAGCAGAATCTGTAGAAATCACTTGGCTATAATCTATAGAGCCGATAATTTAATAGATAATTAAGAGGTATACACCATGAATAGAACTATTGTTTCAATATTGTGCTTAGTCTCTGCTTTTACCTTCGCTGAAGAGACAGCCATACTTCCCATTGAAACAGCTAAAGTTGAAACGGCTCCAGCTGACTTAATAGATGCCTCGACTTCTCAAAAAGTTTTAGAAGCTTCAGAAGCTATCGGTGTTCTCATGGCAAAAAGCATCCAAACACTCGGCATCAGCTGCGATACAGACAAAATTGTGCAAGGGTTCAAAGATGCTCTCCAAGGCCATGAAAAACTCAAATCAGAGATGGAATACGTCGAAATCATCGCTCATGCCCAAGAAGCTGTCTTCAAAGAAATGGCTATAGAAAACCTTAAAAAAACCGAGGAATTCTTAAGTCAAAATAAATCTGCCGATGGAATCAAAGAACTCGAAACAAGCAAGCTTCAGTACAAAATTGAAAAAGAAGGTAGTGGACCTGTTGTCGATGAGAACTGCGCTCCTATCATCCGTTATACTGCAAAATTCCTCGATGAAGCTATCGAAGAGCCTTCCAAAGATGAAAGCCGCATTAACTTAAGAGAAGATGAACTCATCGTCGGATTCAAAAAAGCGCTGATCGGAATGAAAGAAGGTGAAAAAAGAACCGTCTATATCCATCCCGATTTAGCTTTCAAAACAAAAGATTATAACCGCCATACGAACAGCTTGCTTACCTTCGAAATCGAAGTCGTCAAAGCCGATGCGCCTGCAGAGCAGCCGATCGAAACACTGCCTAATACACCCAAGGTGAATCCTGAAGTGGCCTTCCCTTTTGATGACACAAAAGTCGTGCGTTGAAAATCGTCTTATTCCAACCTCAGATCCCTCAAAATGCAGGCAATATTGTCCGCACATGCGCCGTGACAGGTTCCGACCTGATCATGGTACGTCCCCTGGGTTTTAAAACAACAGACCGGTGGCTCAAACGGGCAGGTCTCGATTATTGGGAAGGCGTCGATGTCACATTTATCGATGATCTGGAGAGTTATCTCGACTCTTTGCAAGTTCCATTTTACTTTTTTTCATCTAAAGCGACAAAATGTTACACAACGATTGATTTTGGTAAGGATGACCACTTGATTTTTGGGTCTGAAACCACAGGTCTTCCTCCACACTATCATCAGAAATGGGCTGATCAGTTTTGTACGATCCCGATGAAGGGTGGAGTCCGTTGTCTAAACTTGTCCAACTCCGTCGCTGTCGGCCTCTACGAAGCATGGAGGCAGCTAGACTTTTTTAGAAATTAGTTTATATAGAGATTAATGGTAGTCCTAAACATGTAATGCTAAAACAATGCGATGTGCAGGTAGGTGAGATGCAAGGCGCCGCTGGAAGCGGGTACCCGAAGCAGACGACCCCTGTATGGGGTCGGCGATGGAGGGCAACGCAGCAGATCGCCTACCTCCACAAGCAGTGTTTAGCACTACATGTTTAGGACTACCAAAGTAATACATAAAAGGTTTACCTGTGCTTGCGCTTTTCAGAAGCTCTTTGACCTTGCAAATGATCCTCGCAACTTTTCTCGGGATCTTCGTCGGTCTTTTCCTGGGAGACATGTGTCATGTTTTTGCTCCGTGGGAAAATGCTTACATCATGATTTTGAAGATCACCACCATTCCGTATCTAATCTGCGCTGTCATCCACGGGATAGGCCGATTAGCCACTGGAGCTGCAAAACAGATCTTGCAAAAGGGACTTTTATTCATCACCGGTATTTGGATCATCAATATCGGCATCATCTACATGACAGTGCATTTGTTTCCCCAATCTCAGGGAGCTGTCCATGCTTCATATAGTACATTAGCTCCCAGTACTGTCAACTTTGCCGCGCTTTTGATTCCCGATAATATTTTCTATGCCCTTTCCAACAATATGGTCCCTGCGGTTGTCATGTTTGGGCTCATGCTCGGTATTGCACTGATGCACCTCCGAGAAAAACAAACCGTCCTCTCTTTTTTAGATGCCCTTGTTGAGGCTTTCACTCGAATAACAGCATGGATCAGCAGGATCACACCTCTCGGTACGTTTTTGATTATTGCCGACCGTGTTGGCATGGTCCAGATTGCGACCGTCAAACAAATCAGCACCTACTTGATCCTCTATATTCTCGGCATTTGCCTTTTAGTTTTTTGGATTGTTCCAAGAATCGTTGCCATGTTAACGGGCCTTTCTGCAACAAAGTGGATCAAAGACCTGACCCCGATTCTCGTGCTCGCTTTTACCACCAATGTTGTCATCGTCACGCTCCCTTTTATCATCGAGCTCATCAAGAGGGAAACAGAAAGGCTCTACAAAAAAGATGAGGTCGTCCAAGACCAGATTCAAGGGATTGTCTCCATTATCTTCAATCTTCCCTTGGGATCCCTTTTCATCACAGTCTTTGTTTTTTTCATTTCCATTTTCTATCACATGCCGCTTTCTTTCATGTCTCAGGCACAGCTGTTTGTCACAACATTCTTAACCAGCCTAGGAGCTGTCGGACTAGGCTCTTGGATCAACTCCCTCAACTTTATCCTCAACTCTCTAGGCCTGCCTCTCAATGCCATTGACACTTATCTGACCACCCTACCATTTACCGCGGGATTCCAATCACTCATCTCCGTCATGGAAATCTCAAGCCTCGGCTTATTAATAGCGCTCGCTTGCCATGGAGCGATCCACTGGAACATGCGCAATATTGTCAAAAAAACAGCACTGACTCTAGTCCCTGTCATTGCTTTCTTTTTTGCTTTTAAATCTTGGATCATGCTCCCCTCGATCTCCAACCCGACCAAAAGCATCTGTGATCTCCAGATCAATGTCCCTGTCAAAGTGAAAGTCTATACGGAGCTAGACACTCCTCCAGAACCTAGAACTGGCGATACATTTACAAGAGTGCTTCAATCCAAAATCCTCCGAGTCGGCTACAATCCTGAAATGATCCCATTTAGCTTCCAAGGCTCTAACCGGAAGATGATCGGCTACGATATGTCATTTGCCTATACGCTAGCTAATGATTTGCAATGCGACCTGGAGCTAGTCCCTGTCCATTTTAACGCCCTTGCAGAAGAGCTTAGCTCAGGAGTGTACGATATCGCAATGACAGGCGTTTCCATCACCGAAGCACGTCTAAAAAAAATGTGCTTTAGCCATCCGTATTTAGATTCTCGGGTGGTCTTTCTCATGAGAAAGAAGTTCAGCCGCACCTACACTTCGATCGCAGATATTCTTAAAACTCCCCATGTGAAACTCGTAGTCCGCAAAGGCACCTCTTACGAGATATTAGCACGCTCTCTTGTCCCCGAGCATCAGATTGCCGTCATCGATAACTATGAAGAATACGTTCAAAATTATCCCAATGACGTCTTATTCCGAGGACAGCCCCAAGCAATTGCTTGGAGTTTGAATTACCCGAATTTTACCGTCACCCTCCCCAAGCCTGAGATCGCCAAAGACAGCCTCGGCTATGCCGTCGCGCTCGGTTCCGATCAAATGCTCTGCTATCTCAATCAATGGCTGACACTCAAGAAAAACGAAAACTTTACCCAACACCAATACGATCTGTGGGTCCTGGGTAAAACAGATATCGAGACGCCTCAGCCACGCAGGTGGTCAATCATCCGCGATGTCCTCGGCTGGACAGATAACTAAGGCTTTGATATAAAGTTGTCATGAAAACCAACGTATCGATTTATCTTGCAGGCAGCATCAAGAAAGGACACGAACAGACAGAATCCGTTTGGACTGAAGAACACATGGCACAGATTAGAGAAAATTTAAAAGGGTGTGAAGTCTTGTTCTTAAATCCTGCTTTCCGCACAGATAATCTATCTGATCAACGTTCCGTTTTCGGACGCGATATGGTTCAAGTTTTTTGCAGCGATGTTGTTTTCGTCGATGCCCGTGATCGCCGAGGTTTAGGCGTTGGAGCTGAGATGATGTGGGCAAAACTCAATAAAGTTCCCGTCGTCACATGGGCTCCTAAAAATTCGCATTACCACAAAAGTCATACCACAATCCTGGGAGTTCCTGTTGCAAATTTTGTCCATCCGTTTGTTGAATCTCTAAGCGACCAACTCGTAGAAAATCCTGCGGAAGGAGCTCGATGGATTGCCAAAGCCCTTTCAGATCCCACGACCAAGATCAAGGGTCTCGAAGATGTAGAATCCTCCATGCACTATTATCGAGAGGGTCAGTTGCACATGGATAAGCCCATGAAAGAGCTCTTGCTTTCTAGTGAAGCATTAAAAAAACGGCTTCATGCTTTAAAAGTCACTCAAGAATCAAGAGTTTAGCGGTTCTTCTACACCAGTAATGGGATACTGATCGTTAATGTCCCAAATTTGTTATAAGCTGCTTCAATATTCGCTGTGTCTACATTTTTGCCATTTACAAATAGTACCCCATGGAAAAAAGTCTCTGTTTTGCCACCATCAGGACACGGTTTCGACCCTTGAAAAAGCTTAGAATCACCCTCTTCTGGGATCAATTTTGAAATTGTATGTACATACAGATGGTGCCGATCGACCAAGATGGTAGCCGTTATTTGTCCATAAACAACAAACTCATGCTCTATTTTTTTCCATAGGCTGCAAAGCGCAAGATTTGCGCTTTGAGCAGTTTTTGGCACTTGCAATGCATCCCAATCGATAGGCTGGAGTCCTTTTTGACCAACAACAACTTGTCTTGTTTCCGGAGAAAGAAAGATCCCTTTACCCCATGGCTTATAAAGCTGGCAAATCTTCTGTATCAAGGAATTCAGTCCAAGACGTACGTTTGTGATCCTCGACATTTCTCAAAGTCTCATCAAAAGAAAGGGTCTTATTGTGAATTGGCGAAGCTAATGTCAAATGATACAGCTTACCGTCTCTACGGAAACGAACTTGATCCCCATGACGGGCTTGGGCAAAAAGGGATGATGGTAACCATTCTCGATTAGACATACGATCGCCATTATAGTGAATCGTCGTATCCACATAAAAATCGGTAGCAGCAACTTTTAGAAACTGCTCATTTGTCAGCTGCAGTGTTTTACCAAACTGGCATTTACCGTCTGTGCCAATAAGACCAGTGAGCGTGCTATCGATCCACACCCTTCCCTCGATGGCGGGCTCTGCTTCTTCTTTAGTACTAGCTTTTATCACTCGAAAAATAACGTAACCTACAACAACTGCTAAACACAAAACAAATACCTTACCAACTTTGCTGAGCAGCGACTGATCAGAATAAAATGAGTTAAAAACATGGATAATTGGCACATGCGTGCTAGATGTGATGGCTGCCATAAGCTTCTCCTACTGAAACTTTACTTCTTAGCGGATAAAATAAATTCTTTTAGCGCTTTGGCGTCACGAACTCCTACGATACGGCCTGCCTCTTTTCCGTCTCGAAAAAGAATCAGCGTAGGAATGGAGGTGACTTCATAGGTCGATGCGATCCTTTGGGCATGATCAACATCTAATTTGACAATAGAGGCCTCTCCTTCGAGTTCTTTTGAAAGAGCCTCGAGATGAGGGGCGATCATCCTACAAGGACCGCACCAGTCGGCATAAAAGTCGACCAGGACAATGCCATTCTTGATCTCTGCTTCAAACGTATCTTCAGTAACTTGCTTTAGATTGCTCATATTGACCTCAATTTGAGCCATTGTAACAAGTGGTTCCAGAAAAAGCAAGATCACCCTATACTATACCGAAATCGTCTCAAAATTTGACTTTGGACATAGCCAGCGCCTCAGATTTGCAGCAGGTGCAACCGTTGCGGAAGCAGGCCATGTTCTTGAACATGGCCGATACACGCAGCTGCGAAGATGTGGATGCTGGCGCAGTCCAAAGCCAAATTTTGAGACGATTTCGGTATACGGTTCTGCGGCCATGGCGGAATTGGCAGACGCGCTAGATTCAGGTTCTAGTCGGGGCAACTCGGTGGAGGTTCAAGTCCTCTTGGCCGCAATGATTCAGTCGTTTCATTCTGTAATCTTAAGGCGAAAGCGAGGGAAAAGACTGATTGCGTACAAAGGATAATTAACAAGCCTTCCATCAAGAGTAAAATTTCTTAAGGAGGCCCTAGACAATACTATAGGACCACTTCCCTCTTTTGAAAATTTCTCATCATAGACTATTAAGCTTTTCTTTTTTTTAGAGAAACCGGCCTTCACCTCAAGAGGAAAAATATGATGTTCTGTTGAAATTACAAAATCTACTTCTGCAATCCCCTCACTTGTCCAATAATAGAGTTCATCAAAATGTTTATCATGAAGCTCTATAGCTACAAAATTTTCAGTTAAAGCCCCTTTGAATTCCTGAAAAAGTTGATCACCTTCTAAAATAATTCTGGGATCCAGTTTACTCATTGTCCCAAGCAAGCCCACATCTAATAAAAACACCTTAAATGCTTGCTTATCTGCATAAGCATCTAAAGGCAGTTTGGGAGTCGAAATATGATTAGCCTTGATGATGAGTCCTGCACTCTTTAGCCACTGTAGGGATGTTTCAAATTCTCTAGCCCTAGCACTTTTGCGAATTGCCGAAAAAATGAACTTTTTATTCTCTTTAGCCAATTGACTAGGAACAGAGTCCCAGATGGCCATAATTTTCATTACCTCATCTTTAGGCGCATGTTTTGCAAAATCTAATATATAGGCATCCAGAATTTCTTTTTGTACCACCCTGACTTGGCTTAGATTTTCTGTTTTCAAATAGGTGTCAACAGCTTCTGGCATACCCCCTATGACAAAATAATATTTTAAAAGAGAGGTTAATTTGTTATGAAATATTTCCGAGATCGGTTTCGGATGATTCATTTCTTCGAGCATTTTAGCTAACTCCTGCTCGCCGATTGCTGTCAAAAATTCAAAAAAATTCAACGGGGCAAGATCGAGAAAATTGACTTTACCAACAGGAAATCCCTTCGTCAATTTTACTCCAAGTAAAGAACCGGCTGTAGCCAAATGATACTCATTCTTTTTTTCACAGAAATATTTTAGGGAAGCTAAAGCCTGGGGACATTCTTGGATTTCATCCAATACGATGAGAGTAGAGTGAGGGAGGATCGGTTTTTTAAAATAGATAATGAGTTCTTTGATAATTCTGTCGGGATCTAAATCTGCATTAAATAAACTGGCGAAGTGAGGGGTTTCATCAAAATTGATATAAACATAATCCTCATACTCTCGCTTTGCAAATTTGGTCAAAATATAAGTTTTACCTACTTGACGAGCCCCCCTTAATACCAAGGGCTTGCGTAAATTTGAGCCTTTCCATTGGAGCAACTTCTGATAAAATTCTCTTTCCATAAGCCTATGTTGCCTTTTTTTACCCATATTATTCAATAATATGTTATAAAAACGTGATTTTTTCACAAAAATACGTCAATTTTTCTGTCATTTTTCACAAAAAAGCAATGAATCGTAAGCTAGGCGGCTTGGATCGCAGACCGTGCTTAAATTGGAATTATTGATCGGATTGAGAGAAGTCTCGGAGGTTGTCACGTTTCACATACGCTATCCACAAAGGAACTCTATGCGCAAGATGACACATTGACTCAATTTCACAAGTCATTGATTATAAACTACATAATTGACTTACTATGAGTCAATACTCTGTACTGGACAAAAAATGATTTTCATACAACACAACCCCCTGATTTTAAACCAATAAAACACGACAATAATTCTCTAAATTCTCTCTGAGTGCTTATTACACGAAGCAACACCCTCCTAATTTGATTCATTCCCTCTCTAAATAGGCTTCTAGCTTTTCTTCCATGAGTTTTAATAGGAATTGGCTTGATCTTGGCTCTAATTTCTCCCGTTCTGTATCCAGCAAAATGCAATTGTCAGGACGAAAATCAATTTCTCGATTTTGTCAGCGTCAGTGATATGTGTATCTTCCATTCGAAAACCACGGGTCTTTAAACACCCGAATAACGTCTCAATTTCCCACCGTCTTCTATAGATCTTAAGAGCATCTTCGAATTTACAATTCGAAGCGACAATCATGGGTTCCTTCGCGTTCTTTTTCCGCTGCAGTGAGATATATAGCTTGTACCCCCATAACGTGACTGGATAGTTGAGGATCTTTTTTCGACGACCCAACTGTTTGCATAGAGTTTTAAGAGGGACGGCATAACCATGGCGTATTTCCTCCGCCATAAATCGGCCTTTGACTCTTATGACAAAAGGGATGTTTTTCTCGATTAAAAAATGGAACCATTGTTTTCCCACAAACTCTCTATCTGCAACGATGGCTTCGATTTTCTCCAAGCCAAACCTTTCTAAAACACGCTTAAGCAAGGCAGATCGGTCTTCTACACAAGAGGTCCCCTCGAGATCTAAGACGGCCCAAAATAAAGGGATACCAATACCTAAATATGCCACAGAAACCATAAGGATGTTAATCGGTGATTTTCCCCATCTCCAGTTTGTCCTATCAATGATTAGAAGGTGTTTTCCCTGCAGGGAAAACACCTTCAAAACAAAGACAACAATGGAGCTCAAGTCAAAGGAAAATCCAGTAAAAAAAACGACAAACTCTACGGTAAGCAGATTCTTCTTTAGTATTCGTCTGAAAAGCTGTGGCAATCTGCGCAAGGTTGACAGTCTTAACACGAAATAAAGCGTGAAGTATTTGAGTTAGACAAGAAATTCTTGCCTTGTTCCAATCGAAAAAATCAGATAAAATTTTCTGCAGCTCGCTGATCTGTCTCATAATTTTCCTAAGTTGTGGTTAACAAAGGAGTTATGATCGCTTTTTCAGCGAGTTTTTTTCATCAAATCATTTTTTGTCCAGTACAGAGGAGTCAATATGAAACAATTGAAACAATTCGCTTTTCGAATTGACCCAATTGACTTATTTTCGCATCATCGAGACGATGAAAAAATTAGCTCTACTTGCTCTACTGATTGGAAATGCTTTTGCTGTTTCTGTCTCTCCTCAAGTCGCTGAGCAGATTGGGGTGAAGATTTGGAAAAACGAATGCGGAGCCACTCTTGAAGGGTTGACGCATTGGGGGAAGAATGAAAACTTCCCTTCTCTTGGCATCGGCCACTTCATCTGGTATCCTGCAGGGAAACAAGACCGCTTTGTCGAAGGATTTCCACCTCTTTTAGCTTTTCTCAAAACTCAAAAAATTAACATTCCTGCTTGGGTCCAAACAGCGGACGGTTGTCCTTGGAGCTTTCGCGCTGCATTTTATGATGACATCAATAGTCCTAAGATGAAAGAGCTCCGGCAATTTCTCTATGACACTAGACATCTCCAAGCAATCTTCATTGCGAATCGTCTGGAAAAAGCGCTTCCTCAAATGGTTGAAAAGCTCTCCCCAGCAGAAAAAGCAAAAGTCACAGCGACATTCAATAGACTAGCCAACGATCCCCAAGGCCTTTATGCCTTGATTGACTATGTTAATTTTAAGGGAGAAGGAACATCGCCTTCCGAGACTTACCAAGGTCAAGGATGGGGCCTTTTGCAAGTTTTGCAAGAAATTCCTGCTTCCTCAACGAATATCGTCACAGAGTTTATCGAATCGGCAAAGAAGATCTTAGCTCAGCGTGTGAAGAATTCTCCACCAGAAAGGAATGAAAAAAAATGGCTCAAAGGGTGGCTCAGCCGCCTAGAGACTTACAGAAAAGTCTACTAAAGTTAGGGTCATTGAAGAAACTCTTAAATTGCCGATTGATCTTCTTTTTCAGGATCCTTTGAGGGAATGCCTTTCTCGATCTTTTGCATTCCACAGCAATGCGAGGCGAAATTATGAATAATATGAGCAGCTATTGCAGTTTCAAGTCCCCCATCTTTGCTCAAAGTAAGATAAGACAATGTTAATCCAACTCCTAAAATTCCGGCTGCTCTATCCGGAGAAGGTTTATTATCGTGTCCATAAGTAAATGCAACCGAAGAGAGGATAGCTAAAGTAACCATCGTTGCTTGCGCACCTGTGACATCAATGATTCCCTCTAAAATAGGTGAGCAGAAAAATTCTGAAGTCATATCACCAATTTTCCAAGAAGCTAACAAGAGCGGGAGTCGAAACACCAATTCTTCAAAAATTGGACCAGTAAAGACGAGTCCAAGTAACTCTTTATCGACTCCCATTTGATTGAACAAACTCTCAACTTTGTCATAAGTCAGATACTGTGCCACTGTGGGTGTTAAATCCAAAGGTGTTGTCATGCTGTACCTCCTTCCTCGCTAGATTTAGAAGTTCTTAGTATAACCTAAGAAAATCTTAATGGCAACAAAATTTAACCCATTTAAAATTAAATACTTACAAAAAAACCCTCGTTATAAATTTGGTATTAGAAAAACTGATATTTATGTTTATTAATTGTAATAATGTTCTAAATCTTAATATCTTAAATAAGAAATTAAATTAATATTTACATTTAATTGTATTTATAGTATTATTTTAATAAATTAATTAAAAATAATAGGTTTAAAAATGAATAGTTTGTCGAATTGTGCTTATAGAATGATCGATTCGAGTTCTTTAGAAGAGGCGCTACATAATAGAATTTCTTCCCTAGTTGCATATATTAGTTCTAATCCTATTACTACTGTCATTACTATTGGTCTCCTAGGAATCAATTTGGGGGGAGCAGCTTTAGGAAAAGCAACCTCACGGGTCACCAAAGAATATGTTGTGCTAAATAATTTCGTTCCTCAATTCATTAGGAATGTATTACGAAATTTTGGAAGAGCAGTAGCGCGTGGAATGGGTCAAATTTCAAATGTTTTTGGAGTCAATCAAATGTTGATTCGACCCATAGTTATTGTTCCCGTTATTGAAGAATTGGTGTTTCGCTTTCCACTATTGCTAGCTTCTTGGAAAATCAACGATCTTACTTCAGAATTTTTCTGCCTCCCAATTTTAGAAGGGATAACTGATATCACAGGTGCGCAAGCAACAATGGTAGTTCTATCTATTCTTTCTTCGATTGCATTTACATATGGTCACGATAACAACCCTCTTCCAGATAGAGCAACCGGACTTTTTGCAGGTGGGTTAGCATTGTCTCATCTTACCCTTCGGCCTAGTGGAGGGCTTGGAAATGCAATAGTTGCTCATATGATTCATAATCTCACCGCATATTTCTGCGGAATCTTAGAGATTGGTAACGGTATTCTATCAATGAGACCTGACTCACAAATTGAATCTGTGGAAAAAGAATACTAATTCTATCCCCAGATTTTTCTGTAAGTCTCTAGGCGGCTGAGCCACCCTTTTATTCTTTTAGAAATCACCATGATTTTAAAATTTAAACGAGTAAAAAGCAAATTAAAATGGTAGCAATTGATCGCAAGGCATGTCTTGCCTGGCGGTCAGCTGTCGAAGATTTCTATAACTGAAGTTTTGGTCCACTGTACCAGATTATCCGGCTTAATAAGCCAGGTGGCATGACATCAGGACATCTTAGGTCTGGAGGCATAACTGTGCACATCTCTTTGATCGCGCTATCCACAATGGGCTTAACATTATTTTCAGTGAGCTCAGTTGCTGGGAAAGAATCAGCTAATTTTTCTAAGAGACCAACAGTAGCGACAGGAGTGACCATACTGGTGGGATTAGCACTGACATTTGAAACTAGGGAAGAAATTTTATTATGCAGTGTATCCACTAAAGAATTTGAAACCACTGCATTATAAATACCATTAAGTAGCCAACTCATTTTATTATTTTCCTGTTAGTTTATTTAAATATTTTATAATAAGTTTGATTAAATGTAAAATAAAACTTAACTATAAATAACAAAACAAGCTATTAACAATTAATCACTTATAATTGATGACTCGCATAATTATCATTCATGCATTATTTTACAAGTGCTTTATTTTAAGTACGTTACGTCTTATTTGTGCTTTATAACCTTCATATGCTATACTAGAAATCTCTAAATCTAGCGTGGAGGAAAGATATGACAACACAATTAGATTTAACACAAAGGGTGAGACAATCTC
>Ga0206825_1073_pt1 | contig 21682 bp, 20 predicted proteins | sample Alteio_BWOrgCont_79_FD_152875 | JGI IMG/M metagenome (GOLD analysis project Ga0206825, IMG submission 152875) | Enriched cells from forest soil in Barre Woods Harvard Forest LTER site, Petersham, Massachusetts, United States -... | ecosystem: Environmental > Terrestrial > Soil > Temperate forest >...
GGATTGGGGACTTTGACAGAGATGACCGCCGTGAGTCCTTCTCGCATATCGTCGCCAGAAATCGAGATCTTGTCGGTTTTTAAGAGGTTGTGGTTCTTGATGTATTGATTAAGCACACGAGTTAGCGCAGTAGAAAATCCAGAGACATGCGTTCCGCCTTGACGTGTGCTGATGTTATTGACATAAGAATGGAGGTTTTCGATGTAGGTGTCATTCCATTGGAGGGCAAGTTCAACATCGACAGGACCGTCAGAGACATCTCTTACACCGTGGATGTAGATCGGTTTTGGAAAGAGTGGGACTTTATTTTCGTTGAGATATTCCACAAACGAAACAACTCCACCTTCATAATAGAGGCAAACTTCAGGATGTTCCGTATCCCGCTCATCGCGGTAAGTGATCTTGATCCCCTTATTAAGGAAGGCAAGTTCTCTGAGGCGTCTGAGCAAGAGATCGTAATCGTAATTGGTGACACTGAAAATCTGATCGTCAGCCCAGAAATGAACAGTTGTACCGCGTTTGGTTGTTTCGCCGATCACTTTTAGAGCATGTTGAGGCTTGCCGCGGGAAAATTCCATCTCGTAGGCAGTTCCATTCTGATGGACCTCTACAACCATTTTTTTCGAAAGAGCATTCACGCAAGAGACGCCGACTCCATGAAGACCGCCTGACACCTTATATGTCGCTTTGTCAAACTTACCGCCCGCATGGAGAATGGTCATCACGACTTCTAAAGCGGTGACATCACGGCCTTGTTTTACCGATTCTTTTTCATGACGTCCAATGGGGATACCGCGGCCGTTATCTTCCACAAGAACAGAGCCGTCTTTGTGTAAAGCGACGGTAATTTCGGTGGCAAAACCCGCTAAGGCTTCATCGATACAGTTGTCGACCACCTCAAAAACGAGCTGATGCAGACCTGCTGTGTGGGTATCGCCAATGTACATCCCCGGCCTTTCGCGGACAGCCTGAAGACCTTCTAAGACGGTAATCGAACTTGCATCGTAGGTGTTCTTATTTTCATCTGTCATCGTTGTCATCTCTTTTTATTATCCTATGCGAAAAATAATATTCTTAATTTGTGGAAACTTTTTCTGCAGTTTTTTCAGCAATTTTTCTCTTTCTTGCTGAACCAATACACTATATAACGCTGCGTTCTTAACCTTTACCACAAGCTGTCCTTTTTCAAAAGAAATTGCTTGCGTCATCGCTTTCCATTTTTCATCAGCGATCTGAACCCATCCCTCCAAGATCAAATCGGGCCTTTCTTGTCTTTTGCCATCGATTTCACTTAAAGCAGATGAAAGCAGATCCTTCAGATGCTTGTTCGTCAACACATGCCCTCAGAAAATCAACAAATACTGGATTTAAGAATACGCGAAATGGTGCAAAATAGCAACGAATTTACAACCCTTTTTTTGGCCTAAAAATTGACTAGTTTTGGATAGATTTGCACGAGTTAAAAATAATTATAAAAGCAGAGCGCTTAAACCCATGGCAATTAAAAAGTAGATCGACATGGAAAGAAAGTCATTGAATGCCGTGATAATCGGACCTGCAGCAATTGCAGGATCGACTCCGATCCGAGCAAAGAAAAGAGGCGAAAAGACACCTAAAGATGTGCTAGCAAGGCAAGCGCCCCAAAGACCGGCGCAGACAATGATGCCAACAATGGCAGGATTTACTTCGATGGCAGAAAGGCCAATCAGATCAAGGCTCCACACAAGCCCCGCAGCTAAAACACCAAACATCATGCCAATAGAAACCCCAATTGTCATCTCTTTGCGGATCGCCTCACCTTTAGTCCCGACAGAGAGTCCTCCGGTTGCCATACTGCGGACTAAAATCGTACTGCATTGGATACCGATGTTTCCAGAAAGTCCTGTAATGAGCGGCACAAAGAAAAGCACAAATGTCAACGATCCTGCGTCGTAGCTTTGCAGTGAAGACATAATGCCGACGTTGACAATACCGGCAAATAAAGTCACGACCAGCCATGGCACGCGGGCAAGAAGTCTTTTCCAAGTCGGTTCGTGCTCACGGACATTTTCTCCCGTACCGGCCATTTGAGCAATCGTATCATCGGCAATATCTTCGATGGCCTCCATCACGTCTTCATACGTGATAACACCGACTAAACGGTCATCTTCATTGACGACAGGTAGCGCTGGAAGCTTGTACCGCTCCACAATATCGACGACCTCTTCGCGAGAGGCATCAGCCACCACCTTATGTAGAACAGGCTGCATGACCTGTCTTAAAGGGACGTGAGCAGGATTGATAATGAGGTTGCGTGCGGGGACATATCCCTGAAGCTCCCCTGCCTCATTTAAAACATAAATTTGACGAGTTAGATCGATTCCTGGGTTATCGCGGATGTAATCAGCCGCAGCACCCAAGGTCATCTCAGAGGGAAAAGCAAAAAATTCATTGGTCATCAAACGACCAGCGGTATTCCGCTCGTGTGTTTTAATTTCTCTAATACGGGCAGCTTTTGGAGCTTCGAGAAGATCCACGACTCTGCGGAACCTTCGCTCTGACATATCTTCTAAAACAGCCACCGCATCATCCGGAGGCATGTGGGCAATGAGATTTTTCGCTTCTGTATCGGAAATATGTCTAAATACCGCGACGCGAGTACTGCTGTCGGTATTGACCATAAAGCCGACTTTGGCTTCTAAATCAGCGAGATTTTCATAGATCACAGGTCGGATGTCAGGTGGAAGTCTGGAAGCGGCGTAGGCCAGGTCAATGGGAGTGTGTTCGCAAGCGATCTTGATGATATCGTGTAAAATAACCTTTGAAGTCTGCTTATGAAAAGCGCGATCGAGTTTTTCTTTTAAAATATCGTCTAATTGACTCGTCTTCGAGTCCATCAGCGTGACGGAAACGGGCTCGTCTAGATCGATATTTTCATTTTTCATAGATTTACAAATCAATGAGTTAGATAAAGAAGCTCGGCGCTTTCGTCGCAACTACTACATAGAGCAATTCTACGCTCAAAATTCTTTTCTCTCCAGTCAATTCGTTCAAAATTTTACTGTTTTAAATTGGGATGGCAGAAAACAAAACTTTCATATAAAATTACGCCCTCAAATTGATCGGAGGATTAAATATGTCAGGCAATAACCCTTTAGGCGCACTAGCTAGCTCAACAGCATCTCTATTCAACACTTTCCTTCCTGTAGGCAGCACCTCTTTATTCAATAGAGTTAACTTGGTGTACGGGCTTTTCTTTGCCGGTCTCTCCTATTGTGCGTACAATCTCTATCGAGTTTATCAGTACACGCAACATACTTCCTATGGACTAAATGATAATCTTAAACTTGCCAAATGCCATGCTTTGTACGCTAAAGCCAAAGAGAATGACTGTCAAGGCGTTCAGTCTTTGCTTCTGCAGTGCGAAGAGATATTAGTTTCAATCACTGATGAAAAGCTCTTAAAGGATAAAGAAGAGCTTTTGGTAAAACTCGCTAAGCTTCACGCACAATATCGTAACCTTGAGTATGCTTATAAACTAGCTGAGAGCCTTTCCTTATCTGATAACATCTTTAATGTTGCTATAAGCCTTCTAATTGCAAATTTCGATGCTACCAGACTTGATGATCTCATCATTCAAGCTTTTGAAGCAAAAAAACAAGAGAACAAACAGCTTGATGTGGATACGTTGTTAATGTTTGCTAAGTCTATCTCCTCAAGCAATCTCATTTATGCCAATGGGATAGTGAAAAACGCTAAAGAGCTAGCGAACAGTCTTAAAGAAACTTTGCCTAAAATTAGAGCACTTTGCCAAATTGCTCAATGTCTTCAAGAACGGGGAAATCTGGAGGGGGCAAAAATTGCAATTGGAACAGCTCGAACTCACTTTCTGGATGGCAAAACCACCAGTGCTGAGGATGTCGAAATCCGCTTAGTTTTAGCTGATGCCTTTTTCTCTGCTAGAGATTTTGAAAATATGAATATAGAACTTAAAGCAGTTCGAAAATTGATCACAGAAAAAATTCAACCTGCCAAAAACGTCTACTTATTGGCAAAGCTTCAAAACAAAATCAAAAATACTGCAAAGGTCGACGAGAAATTTAAGAGCTTTGATTTTGAGAAACTTATCAGTCCAACCATGTACGATTTAGCAAAGAACCTATCTGATGGAAATCGAGCAGAAGATTGCTTAACACTGGCAAGCATGTATCAAGAAGGGTTCTTGGAAGAGTCAGATAAAAAACAAAACGTGTTAGATAAGGCTTTTGAATATATTGATCTCTTGCGTGAAAGCACAGACGAAGAGATCAAGTCTAAGATAGACTTACTAGAGCGTCTTAGCTCTTTCGATAATTCAGATGTTAGGGATGTAGTCATCTCAAAATTAGTAACGCTTTATAACAAAAAAAATCAATCTGATCGCGACTCAAAAATCCAGGCAGTAATTGCATCTAAGATCTTGAAGATCTACAATAAAGAAGGATTAGAACAACAATCGGGTTTGTTTCTCCAAGAATGTCGTACGAATCTTGAAAATACGAATGCAAACGCCTGTGATAAAATTGGCCAATTAGTGGCTTTTGCAGAGCACATTGATCATGGTGGGCATCTCACAACCGAGCAGATGGTAACTCAACTCAAAGCCGCTGAAGCCCTACTTCCTCAATTAGACCCTTCTATCTCATACGAAGGCACCCTTGCGCTGATCGCTAAAGGGTACTCACAAATCGATCCGCAAAAAAGTTTGGAGCTCCTTGGAAACTATCAGGATAAGCAGGCAAAAAGCTGCAAGATCACCGCAGCAGTTTCCGCTGCTCTTTCAGGAATCACCTATTTCTATCCTGGACCTGGCTTACTTCTCTCAGGAGCGTATGCTGTTTCACGAAGGATGGGACTGCTTTAGGGTGTCAAAGCCGAAGAAGCTGTTTTAAGATGATTGATTTTTGCTTGTGTTCTCAGAAGAAGTCAATTTCGCCCCATCTTTGGGATCCAGAACAGGTTGAGCGATTTTAACGCGTTTCTTTACCTCTTTAATCGGTTCGGCAGGAGAGATATTTTCAGGAAGAGTACCACCAAGTTCCGCAATTGCTGAACGCACTTTTTTACCCACTATTTCATGCGTCTCCATAGCATCTCTTGAATTTTTGATGTTTTCTCGTTTAAGCTTTTCCCGTGTTTGAGACATGCGAAATTGATTGGCGATCAGTTCAGTCGTATCCATTCGATCCATCAGATTCTCTTTTGGTAAGATCCCTTTGCGAGCTTTAATTGCGTCGACACCAAGGCCACCGTAGAGCCCCTTATACCCTGCATCATGGAAAAGACCGAACATCTTATCTTGAACTCCAGCATCTCTAGCAGCGCCGGATAAGGCCTTGAATTCTACCGAAGCTTGCTCGCGTGTCTCTAATCTTTCAAGGTCAGCGGCCATTTGGTCTGAAATCTCTTGCCTACGCGTTTGAATAGCAAAGTATTTTTGGGCATGGGCAATTTCAGGTTTTCTAGGGTCTCCATTTTGCGCAATAAGGTAACAGGCGAAACGTGAAAGGTGATAATCCTCAACCATTTGCGTTGCGCCCTTACCGAATTGGATCTGTTTGTGGGCGCCCACAAAGTGATGCGCAGGATCATTACCAGATTGCTTGCAAGCCGTTATCGCTTTTTTTATGGTGTTTTCAAACGTTCTCCATTCGGTATATCCCAAACAAGGTTGAAGATCTCTAGCACTCCAATACTCCACTCCATGTTCATTGAGCTTCTTTAGAGACTCAAAGGATAGGTTAGGTGTTATGAGTGTGGTATTTGTGGGTTCTTGCATAATATCCCTTAAAAGAAAAAATTTTTGTCATGAGAATAGCCGAAAATGGATAAGGGCGTCAAATTTTTTTATGAAAATGTCCTGGAGAGATCTCTGGCGCTTTAAATGCTGATCACGTATCATGGACAAATTAATTTATCTCGACTTTGTACATTTTTAGCTCGACTGCCTCGGTCCATTTGTTTTCTGAGGCGTTTATTTAAACGGGAAGGGGTTAAAAACCCCTTCCCGTTTAAATAAATCGACTAGTTTGGCCGTAGGCTAAACGTCAGGGAGCAAATGGGCAAGGCAATCGAGCTAAAAATGTACAAAGTCGAGATTTATGTATAAGCCAGAAAAAATCCGTAACATTGCCATTATTGCCCATATTGACCATGGGAAAACGACGCTATTAGACCAGCTTTTGCGTCAATCGAACATCTTCCGTGATAACGAAAAAGTCCCAGAAAGAGTCATGGACAGCTATGACCAAGAAAAGGAACGCGGAATCACGATCTTCGCTAAACACACCAGCGTCTTTTATGAAGACTTTAAGATTAACATTATCGACACTCCTGGCCATGCTGACTTCTCTGGAGAAGTGGAGCGCGTGCTGGGTCTTGTCAATTCAGTTCTGCTCATTGTTGATGCTCAAGAAGGGCCGATGCCGCAAACGCGCTTTGTGCTCTCACAAGCCCTTAAGATGGGCCTTAAACCGATCGTTGTCTTGAATAAAGTCGACAGACCTCATGCAAACCCAGACCGAGCGCTGAACTTGACATTCGACCTCTTCGTGGAACTCGGTGCAACAGACGCTCAACTCGACTTCCCTGTCATTTACGCTTCTGGTCTCCAAGGCATCTCAGCAAAAAATCTCGGCGAGCCGATGGTCGATCTCAAACCGATGTTTGAGATGATCATTGAAAAAGTCCCTGCGCCTCCTGGCAATCTGGAACTCCCCTTCTTAATGCAAGCGATTACCCTCTCTTATGACGACTATGTCGGCAGACTCGCTTGCGGAAGAATTTTAGAAGGCGTGATCAAAAAAGGACAGATGGTCACCCGCGTTAATAAAGACGGCCACCCCACTCAACATAAAGTTGTCCGCATCGAAGGCTATCTTGGCTTGAAAAAAATCGAGATGGAAGAAGCAGGCGTTGGCGATATCATCAATATCGCTGGAATCCCTGATGTCACCATTGGAGATACGCTCTGCGATCCTACTAACATCGTCCAACTCGATCCAATCTTCCTCGCTGAACCGACTCTTGCGATTGAAGTCATGGTCAACAACGGACCGTTTGTCGGCAAAGAAGGCAAACATGTCACGATGAATAAAATCCGCGACAGGCTCCTCCAAGAAAAAAGAGCCAATATTTCCTTAAGAATCGAACAGAAACAAGACGATTCGATGGAAGTCTGTGGACGCGGCGAACTCCACCTAGCCGTTCTCTTAGAAGCGATGAGACGAGAAGGTTATGAGTTTTTAATTTCTAAGCCTAAAGTTATTTTAAAAACCATTGATGGCGTAGAATGCGAACCGATGGAAAACGTTCATATTGAAGTTCCTCAAGAATATTCAGGTTCTGTGATTGAAGAGCTCTCAAGGAGACGCGGCGAACTCCGCCTTCTTGAAACCAATGAACACAATATCACCACGTTGCAATTTCTCCTTCCGACACGGGGTCTTATGGGCTACCGCGGGGAATTCATGACCGTGACTCGCGGCCTTGGGATTTTGACATCGGTATTTGATAGTTATGCTCCTTGGAAAGGCACGATTACCGGCCGCCTTAAAGGCGTGATGGTCTCTGGCAACCAAGGGAAAACAACTGGCTATGCCAACTTCAGCTTGCAAGAGAGAGGCTCCCTTTTTGTCTCTCCTGGCGATGAAGTTTATGAAGGTATGGTCGTGGGAGAACAGAACCGGGACAACGATCTGGTTGTCAACGTCACCCGTGAGAAACACCTGACAAATATCCGTGCATCGGGAAGTGATGAAAATATCATCTTGGTGCCTCCACGGATCTTCACTCTAGAAACAGCGATTGACTACATCAACGACGACGAAGTCGTTGAGGTGACTCCGAAGTCAATCCGCCTGCGTAAAAGATTCTTGAAAGAACACGAAAGAAAACGGGCATCGAAGTAATTTCTCGCTTTGACTAATTTTAAGATGTGCCCTAAAATCCTCCGGGTAATTGGAGATTCATGTTCTTAAAATTTCTAACAGATCGCCGTTCCAAAGTTCTCTTTTTCTTGATGCTGGCCATTGTCGCTCTTCTCAATGTCAATTATGGAATTTTAAGAAGCGCCCGTAATGCCCTCGTTGTCGCCGACCTTGGTAATGGAGCCAGCTCGATTCCGATCTTTGAACTCTGCGGCACCATGCCGGCAGCCCTTTTAATGGTCTATCTTCTGACCCGTCTTCTCAATAAGTACTCGATTCATAAAGTCTTTATTATCACGCTCGCCTTCTTCTCGGGATTCTTTCTTTTCTTTGCCCTCATTGTCTACCCTTATCTTCCGACGTGGGAAGCCCAGGTCATTCAATGGACATGGCTCCCTTGGAATAGCTTTTTTGCAGTGATTTTGCCCCAAGTTTTATCCCTCATGTTTTTTGTCATGGCAGAACTCTGGAAGATCGCCCTTCTAACCGTCCTCTTCTGGGGCCTTGTCAATCAATATATCCCTTTAGGAGATGCTAAAAAATATTATGGACCTCTCATGCTAGGAGGCAGCATTGGAACGATGCTTGCCGGGCCGATCATCTCATTTTGCACCTCGAAATTTGCCTCCCAAAACTCATGGTCGAATTCTCTCTCTTTAATGATGATCGTCTTGAGTCTCATTGGAATTTTGACAGCCTATCTTTACTCCAAGCTCTGGAGAGAGTTTGCAGGACCTAAAAAAGAAGATGACAAAAATACAATAGAAGTCAAAGATACGATCTCCGTTTGGGAAAGCATCCGATTGTGCATTAAGTCCCCTTACCTTTCTCTCCTAGCCTGGATTACGATTGTCGACTACATTGCTTATGCACTTGGCGAGGTGATCTTCTTAGACATTCTTAAACAGAGATATCCCGACCCTAGAGACTACTGCGCCTACATGGGCCAGCTTTCCCTCTGGAGCGGCATCCTCACCGCTTTTAGCGCAGTTGTTGTCACTCCCCTACTTCTACGCTGCCGCTGGGTTGTGGCATCATTAGTTACTCCTGCCTGCTTACTCCTGACAGAAGGAGCCTTTTTCATTGCCCTCTGGCACCCTTCAACCTCCACCCAAGTCGAACTCTTGGTCTTTTTAGGCACCTTGTTCTTCTGCTTTGTCCGTGCAGCCAAATACACTTTAATGGACTGCTCTAAAGAAATTGCTTTTATCCCGATGCCTCCCCTAGAGAAAATGCAAGGCAAGCTCATCATCGACGGCGTCTGCTCAAGGCTGGGACGCGGTAGCGCCTCCGTTGTCAGCATCACGCTGATCCAGATCTGCGGCGGAGTCCTCGCTAGTGCCTCTGCAGCTGGACTTATCGTCCTCAGTATCGCCATCAGCTGCGTCGTCTCGACGTTTAAGCTGAGCAAGCTGGTCGAGAAAAAATCAGCTCTCAAAAAAGCCGAACCCACTCCTAATCAAATTACTTAATTTGGTAGAAATGTCGATCTTGTGAGGTGGTTTTCGATTGTTGATTTTACCTCACAAGAATGACATTTGCCAATCATGTGAGTAAGATTTATGATTTTTTTTAGAAAAAAAATAAACCCAAAACGATTTCTTGAGAGAAAACCCATTCTTTAGACCATGGAAAGACTCAATCTTTTCCCCATAGCTAGAGCAGCCTCTATCAAAGTGGCTAAATTAGAAGGTTGGCAAGGATCTAGTAATCTCTCTATGGCAGTTCTGCTAGTTCTCATTATCTTTGCAAGACGAGATTTACCGATCTTTTTTTTCTTCATTTCAGCTTGAAGTTGAATGACAAAAGCCTTTTTTGTGGCTGCGATTTCAACTTCTTCGTTGAGCCAATCTTCGAAGTCTGATCCAATACTTTTATGTTTTCCCATTTTTAATCCTCCCATGCATCGTACCAGATAAGGTACATTTATGTCTGGCATAAGAAGATTAGTGGAATGCGAAATGAAAGTTTTCCTATCCATAGAAAAAAACGCCGCCGAGTTTCTGGCGGCGTGCCCATTCTTTTTTAGATTTAAGGGTTAGCTCATCATCGAAGGAAATCCAGTCGCCATTTTCCTGGTTGTAGATAAACGACTGAAAGCAGCCTCTGAATGAGGTATAGAAAAGCGTGGCACTAGGGTTCTTTTTGAGGTAGTTCGAAATGTCAATCTGATACATCTCGGGCTTTTCTAGTTGAGGGCCAACACATGGCTGTCCATAGCCAGAGTTTACCATTCCAGGAGCGACTTTTTTAAACAGAATCCCAAAACGAGAAAGTCCAAGCGAGATGCGATGAGAGTCGATCCCCTGCTCATATAGGTACTCCAAACTCTCGACAACGGAAGGGCCTTCCCAAGAAAATAACACGGAGTGGAAGTTTGTGCGAGATCCGGGTTCTGGGTGGTTGTAGTCAAATGCCATGAGATCGATATGGGCTGCAAGAGATTTGAGATCAAATGACTTCAGGAGTTCGACACTCGCCGGAAGAGCCACTCGATCTGCTTTAGCCAGGTCCATGCCTTTATGCGCCAGGAGAGTTCTTTTATACCCCTTTTTCTCAAAAGTCAGGGAAATCTTGATTTTGGGATGGTCTTTTTGAAAAGCTTTTAGTGCTTCTGTCGTGATTTCTTCCGATTCTAAAAACGTCGCATGATGGATGCCCGCAACATCTATCTCTTTGAGTTTATGATAATAAGCGCCGGTTTCAAAAGCCTTGTGCATATACCGCAATGGTTTCAAAATTTAGTTTTGGACTACGCCAACATCCTCACCTTTGCAGTTGCGTCCATCGGCCATGTTTAAAAACATGGCCTGCTTCCGCAACGGCTGCGCCTACTGCAAATTTGAGGCGCTGGCTATGTCCAAAACCAAATTTTGAAACCATTGCGGTATATTTCACACATTGCAAAAGTAGTTTTTAATTTTCAACTTATGTTACAAGAGTTCTTACAAATTTATGACCAAACAACCTGTTTTTGAGATTTTTGACGATATTGCTCCGACTTACGACAGAACAAATCGGATTTTGTCAGGTGGGATCGATCTTTATTGGCGCCGCAAGATGGCATCCCTTCTCCCCTCTGCAGAGAAAATCAAGCTGCTTGATCTGGCAACGGGAACCGGAGATCAGTTGCTGTCGCTGCTGAAAAACTCGAAAAAGATCGATCAAGCAATCGGGATCGATCTGGCTGAAGAGATGCTCAAAATCGGAAGGGCGAAATTAAAAGCGTATGACCACCTGGTCACGCTAAAACAAGCTTCGGCGACAGCGATTCCTTATCTTGAAAACACCTTTAATTGTGCCACCATGTCTTTTGGCATAAGAAATGTCGACAATGTGCCTGGGTGCCTTAGAGAAATCTACCGGGTGCTCCGTCCTGAAGGAAAAGCGCTGATCTTAGAATTTTCACTCCCGACGAATCGATGGATCCAAAAAGCCTACCTTTTATACTTGAATAAACTGCTGCCGCATATTGGAAGGCTAATCTCCGCCCATAAGCAAGCCTACACGTATCTGGCAAGGACCATCCAAGCATTTCCACAAGCTGGCGCTTTTTGTAAGCTGATGGAAGAAGCGGGATTTAGCCATGTGAAGGCTCATCCTTTGACGTTCGGGATTGTAACCATTTACCAGGGAGAAAAATGACAACTCTTTGGAAATTTTTAGACGAAGCAACGCAGTATCCCAAGATCTACTGGAAATCGCGTGGTAATCCTTTGGTTTTTGCGGGTTATGGCGCAGGGCAAGGCGAGGAAAAAAATTCGCCGCTGACTTTCGGAGGTAGGGCTTTTACTCCACAGTCGTGCCAGGGCATCTGGAGCTCTTTTCCAACGTCTTTTTTCTTCTCGCCTACTACACTCAAGCAAGAGATTTGGAATCCTTCCCGTATCCCTTTTGTCCTCCCCAAATTACTGGAGAGAAAAGACGCCCCAACGTTCGATCAGTGGTGGATAATGGTGGATGGCGCTCTAGAAAAAATCAAAAATAATCAGCTGAAAAAAGTTGTCCTTGCCCGCCAGACTACGCTTAAATTCGATGGGAAAATCGATCCTCTGCATATCCTCAGAATGCTGACCCCTATGGGAAATCAAACATCACTCTTCATGCTACAGCTAGATGCTGATACTGCCTTTTTGGGAGCGACCCCCGAGAAGTTATTTCACCGGCAAGGGAGAAAAATCTCTTCTGAGGCGCTTGCAGGAACCAAAGACAAGATCGAGGAGTGGTCAGCCAAAGAATCTACAGAAATTGAAGCCGTTCAGCTGTTCTTGCATGAAAAATTCATGAAATGCTGTAAAGATATTAAATGGCAAGCTCCGGAGCAAGTCTCGTTTGGGAATCTAAATCACTTATACCAGAGCATCCGTGGAGATCTGAAAGACGAAGTTTTTGATCAAGAGCTCTTTTTACATTTACATCCGACTCCAGCTTTAGGAGGGCTTCCTAAAGAAGCTGCGGTCTCTTACTTAACTCAAGTGGAGCCGTTCCACCGAGGCTGGTACGGCGGACCTTTTGGCATGGTCTCTCCGGAAGAGACAGATATGGCTGTTGCCATCCGCTCGGCTTTAATCCGAGGAAATGAAATGCATCTTTTTGCAGGAGCGGGAATTGTTAAAGATTCCAATCCGCAGAAAGAATGGCAAGAACTCGACAGAAAAATCCATCACTATTTGAGGTTTTTAAATGAATGATCTCTATGCAAAACAGATCGTCCATCATCTTGTCGAACAAGGCGTGCGTCGCGTCTGCATCTCTCCAGGGTCTAGATCGACTCCGCTAGCCTATGCTTTTTCTCAAGAAGAAAGACTCGAAAAGATGATTCACTTTGATGAAAGGGGCATGGCTTTTTATGCCTATGGATTTGCCAAAGCCTCTAAAACTCCCGTTGCACTGCTTGTCACTTCAGGAACAGCTGTTGCCAACCTCTTCCCTGCGGTCATGGAAGCTTTTCTAGATGAAGTGCCGCTCATCATCATTACTGCTGATAGACCCCATGAACTTAGAGATTGTGGAGCTAATCAAACCTGCGACCAGGTCAAGATCTTTGGCGATCATGTCAGGTGGTATTTTGAGATCCCCTGCCCTGATAGTGCCATTCCTACAGGATTTATCGGCTCTAGCATTGCCCAAGCTGTCTATCGAGCTACACAAAGCCCAAAGGGGCCTGTGCATCTCAATTGTCTTTTCAGGGAACCGTTCCTCTCCAATGATGAACGAGAAGTGCCTGTTTCCACACATTACGAACCGACTCATCATACTCTTTCTACTGCTTCCATCGAACAATGGGCAAAAAAACTCTCCTCTTGTGAACGGGGCGTTATCATCGCTGGATCGATGGCGACTTCACGTTCTCTCAAATCGATCTTTACCTTGGCAGAGATGCTCGACTGGCCGATCATACCCGATGTTATTTCAGGTCTTCGCTCTGAAGGGATGCATCAAAATAGTATTCCTTATTACGATATGGTGCTCAAACTGGTGCCTCACTTTCGACCAGATTGCATCTTGCATTTTGGAGACCGGCTCGTCTCCAAATCTCTGTCACAATGGATAAAACAAGCAGCTCCTCCCATCTATGCCATGGTCGCTGATCATCCTGAGCGGAAAGATCCATCTCATATGCTGACTCATCGGCTCCAAACAGATCCGACTGTTTTTTGCGAGCAGCTCCTTCAATGGATCCCTCGCCGTATCTCATGGCTGAGCCACTGGGCAGCTGTGAGCGGGGTCATCGAAGGCCATATCGATGAGTTTGTCCCCCCAGCATCCGAGCCCGGCCTTGTCCGCTTTTTACAGCACCATCTTCCGCCTCATTATTCGTTATTTTTTGCCAATAGCATGCCGATCCGCGATGCCGATCAGTTTTTCTTCCCACGCTTCCACCGCGGACCAATCTATGGTAAACGAGGAGTCTCAGGCATTGATGGCAACATCGCCATGATCGCAGGACTTGCTGTTGGGGCACAGCGACCGATTGTCGCCGTCATTGGAGACCAGACAGCACTACATGATCTCAATTCTCTTGCTATGCTCCAAAAATGCAAAGTCCCCGTCATCCTGATTATCATCAACAACCAAGGCGGAGGAATTTTCTCTTTCCTTCCGATTGCTCAGAAAAAAGAGATGTTCGAAGAGTACGTTGCAGCAGCACACTGCTGGCAATTTGAAGACGCTGCCAAGATGTTCCATCTGCCCTACCTTCACATGACAGATCCAACGCAACTCACACGGATCCTCCGGGAAGACAAAACCCACATCATCGAATTTAAAACCAATCGCGTAGAAAACCGGCAGCTCCATCTTTCCATTGAGGAAAAGATCAAAGAGAAGATCCAGGCTCTTGCCTACGCTGTAAATTAGAGGTAACACATGACACTCATGACTGAAGTTCAATGGACTGCTTGCGGCACTTATACCGACATCAAATACGAAAAGTATAGCGGCGTTGCAAAAATCACGATCAACCGTCCCCAGGTCCGTAATGCCTTCCGGCCACTGACCGTCAATGAAATGATGCACGCCTTCAACGATGCAAAATACGATAGTGAAATCGGCGCAATCATCATCACCGGCCAAGGCAAAGAGGCGTTTTGCTCCGGAGGAGATCAAAAAGTCCGCGGCGATGCCGGCTATGTCGATGATAAAGGCGAGCAGCACCTCAACATCCTCGATTTTCAACGCATGATCCGCACCTGTCCAAAACCCGTTATCGCCATGGTCGCAGGCTATGCGATCGGCGGTGGCCATGTGCTCCATGTCGTCTGCGATCTGACAATTGCTGCTGATAATGCGATCTTCGGACAAACTGGCCCTAAAGTCGGTTCATTCGATGGAGGATTTGGCTCGAGCTATCTCGCCCGCTCTGTCGGTCAGAAAAAAGCTCGTGAGATTTGGTTCCTCTGCCGCCAGTATAATGCGCAGCAAGCTTTAGAGATGGGCCTCATTAACTGCGTTGTCCCCTATGAAGAACTGGAAACGACAACTCTCCAATGGTGCCAAGAGATCCTCCAGCACTCTCCCCTTGCTCTACGCTGCCTAAAATCGGCCCTCAATGCCGATTGCGATGGGCAAACAGGCCTCCAAGAGCTTGCCGGCAACGCCACTATGCTCTTTTACATGACCCCCGAGGGTCAAGAAGGCCGCAACGCCTACGTCCAAAAACGAAAACCTAACTTCAAGCAATTTAAACGAAAACCCTAAAGAGCGGTTTGAACCTCGTTTCACACACAGGGCGCTATTTACATAGCTGGTGGCATTGGATTAGATTGTCCTGATACTTGGAGGGAATTAGGCTCAATATCTTCTAGGGCAAGTCCGGTCACTTTGGCAATTGTTTCCATACTGATTCCTTGCCCAAGCATTGCCTTGGCTATTTCTATTTTCCCATCTCGTCTTCCTCTTTCAACCGCTTCATCATATTTTTGGGCTATGGAAGAGGCGTTGCCCCATTCGCGCTTCTCCGCCCGTTCGTAGGTCAGAAGTTCTTTTTTATTCCAGGAAAACCGATTGAGTTCTTGATAAGCTCTTTCTATGATTTCATCGCGACCAATAATTTTTTCAAGATCAGCTTCTGAAGTAGTTTCTGCATGTTTTAGAAAATAAACCCATTTCTCAAAAATGCCTTCAAGCTCATCGATGCTCTTATTAAATTTGGGGAGTTCTAAAAAGGTAAAGGAAAAGTCTTTTAAATCGTGTTCATAGCTCTCTTTGTCCAATATGACATGGTCTGATTTAAGAGCTTCTTTCTTTGGGAACATGATAAAATCAGAGATGGCTAGAAAAATGACTTCTTTAAGGTTTTGATATTCTCCACCGACATGTGCCTGGGAGACATAAGCTTTGGACGCATAATATTGCGCTCTTTTTTCAAAGCCTTTTGTTCTTGCCACCTGCATTTCAACAATGTACTGATTCCCTTTCTCATCTTCACATAAAATGTCGACAATGCTTGTCTTTTGAACAGTGATCTCCGGATTCTGGATAGTCCCGAGAAAAGTGACATCTCTAATAAGCCCTTTTTCTTTAAACGTGATCATATCGTTTAAGAAATGAATTAGGATGTCTTTGTTTTTTTCCGTTATATTAATTGAAAAAATATCAAAAAATGGTAATGCTAGGTAAAACTCTTTTTGAGGTCGTTAGATGAAACCGCTTTCCATTTGGCTAGAAGCCAGCCGCCCAAAAACGCTCATTGCCAGCATTAGCCCTGCGCTACTTGGGACAGTGCTTGCATGGAAACACGGTTCGTTTTCTCCTTTGATTTTTCTAATGACGCTGCTGACGGGCGTTGCAATCCAAATCGGGACTAATTTTGCCAATGACTATTTCGATTTTCTTAAAGGCGCCGATACTGTGGATAGAAAAGGGCCGCGCCGGATCACACAAGCAGGGCTTGTGGCTCTGCCAGTCATGAGAAAAGCGATTATCCTAGCCTTTACTGCAGCTGCCCTCTTCAGCGCTTATCTGACATTTATAGGCGGTCCTTATATCAGCCTGCTGACGATCCTCCACATTGGCTTAAGTTTGGCCTACACTGCTGGACCCATGCCTCTGGCCTATTTCGGACTGGGAGATTTTTTCGTTCTCACTTGTTATGGTCCCATTGCAACGCTCATCACCTACTATCTGCAAACGCAAGAGATTCCCCTGCAAGTGGGAATTTTAGGCTTTTGCCCTGGGCTTGTTTCGACAGCAATCCTGACTGCCAATAATCTACGGGATGTCAATGAAGACCGCAGATGCCGAAAAAAAACTCTCGTCGTCCGGTTCGGAGAGACCTTTGGAAGGGTAGAATATACCTTCTGTTTAGTCGCTGCCTACCTGATTCCCTGCCTTTACGGCCACTATCTGATGCCCATTATGCTCCTGCCTGCGATTGTTCCCATAAAAGCACTCTGGACGATCCAGGAGAAAAAACTGCTCAACGTCCCCTTTGCGCAAACAGGCAAGCTCCTCATTTTATCTACCGTGCTGCTTGCCGTATCGATCATCTATGGATTTTAAGATTTACCATTTTAAGATTATCCAAGACATCTTCGGGGTGAAAGAAGGTTTTTTGCTCCACAATGAAAAGACCTGGAGCGAAGTCTCTCCTCTTCCCGGCAGAAGCCGGGAAACCCTATCCCAAGTGTTAGAGCAGCTCAAGGCCGTCCAAAATGGATATCAAGGTCCTTTTTTCCCCTCTGTCGAATTCGGACTTTTTGGGCTGACAGCTCCCAGAGTATCCGAAGCTCCTGTCTGCCTATTTCTCAATGGCACGGTCCAGGATATCTTAAAGCACACCAAAAAGAGCCATGGCTGTACGACGGCTAAGCTTAAACTAGGACATTTTGACGTGACTGCGGCTGTTTTTTTAGCTAAAACCCTAAAACAAGATTTCCGTTTACGACTTGATATCGGAGGAAAATGGAGCATGGAGCAGATCAAGGAATTTCTTTCCCATTTTACTCCTGAAGATTTCGAGTTCATTGAAGATCCAGGCCATGACATCTCTCCTTTTTCGATGGCTTCAGATGATCAAGCTTTGGGATCTACTGTTGTTTGGAAGCCGATGGTTAAAGGCGTGCCAGAGAAAAAAAGTCCCATTATCTTGAGCAGCAGCTATGAAAGTTCAGTTGGCATTCATCAAATCGCAGCACTTGCTCGTGCTTTGGAAATTCCTGCTCATCCGTTAGGAATTGGTACTGCTGTGCATCTCCAAGAAGACCTTTTAGAAGATCCGGTTTTTATCTGTGACGGAAAAATCCACTTTCCTGCAGAATTCCACATTAAACAAGAAAGGGTAACACCATGTTGATTACCGATGAATTTACCTGGGACCATGCTTCATTAGAAGACTACGTTGAGGGCATGTGCAAACAAGTTCAAGCCTTCCCGCATGAGCGCGTTGCTTTTTGGGCCCCTTCGACACCAGAAGTTATCCTGACCCTTTTTGCCTGTTGGAAGACGGGGAAAATCGCTTGTCCATTAAGCACCCGTCTCCCCAGTGCAGATGAGGCTCTTGCCCAGCTAGACACTGAACTTTTTACACCGACCTTCCCAGAGCCAGAAACCCCTAGCGCCACTGAATGGGATCTCACTAAAATGGGAGTGTTTTTATTCACTTCAGGCTCCATTGGACAACCTAAGATCGCGGCCCTTACTTTAGGCAATCTCGTTTCGAGCGCCATTGGGTCTTTCAACATGATCCCCTTGCAGCCAGACGATCGCTGGGCTCTGACGCTTCCTCTTTTTCATGTCGGCGGCTTAGGGATTTTAATGCGATCGTATTTGGCCAAGAGTTTTGTACTCCTCAGCCCCAATTGGCAGCAGGCAACGCATCTTTCCTTAGTGCCGACACAGCTCTTCAGACTTTTGCAAAATCCTGAAGATCTGCCGCATCTTAAGACTATTTTACTTGGCGGCGCCCCGCTTCCAGACTTAATGGCCTCATGGGAAACCCACTGGAATATTCTTCCAACGTATGGGATGACAGAGATGAGCTCGCAAATTGTCACCAACCATCAGATCCATCCTTATGCCGAAGTGAAAATAGCCGAAGACCAGGAAATTTGGGTTAAAGGTCCCATCCTGTTCCAGGGGTATTATGACAAAGGCAAGCTCGATCTACCTCTAAAAGACGGTTGGTTTCAAACAAAAGACCTCGGCTGCTGGGAAGATGGCCTTTTTAAAATCATCGGAAGAAAAGACAATCTGTTTATTTCGGGAGGAGAAAACATCCAGCCTGAAGAGATCGAAGATATGATTCGTAGAGTTTGCGGCCTACACGATGCTGTTGTCGTGCCAATACCGGATAAAGAATTCGGTGCTAGGCCTGCTGTCTTTCTAAAACACCTGCTTCCGTTAGAACAGCTCCAAGAAATGTTAAAAGCTCACTTGCCCAAGTTTAAAATCCCGATTAAGTGTTTTGAACTGCCAGAAACTGCCTTGAAGCCTCATCGAAAAACCCTTGCCGACATGGCCCATCAGCAAGGGAATAAGTAAGCTATTTTTTCTTATGCTTGCAAAAACTGCAAGGACCAGCTCCCCAATAAGCAATTAAGAGGGCTCCTCCCAACATCGACAGGTTTTTCAAAAACATCGCTTGCTGTACCATCTTTAAATCAGAATCTTGAACATCCCAAAAGTTATGCATCATGAGCGTCACGGGAATTAGAAAGAGTACGATCATCCAAGCTCCCAGGCGCGCTTTGTAGCCGAGCAAAATACTGATCCCCCCCAGCACTGCTAAAATTCCAGCTAAAGGAACGAGAAACTCTGCATAAGGGACATTCTGCGCCTCTGCAAACTGCACCGCACCTGCGGTAAAATGGCCGATCCCCGAAATAATAAAGATCACCGAATAAAAAATTCTTCCTAAAAGAACTAAAAATTTCATCTTAAACCCCTCATTTTTGTTTGTCTTAAAAAGCTTTTTTCCTGATAATTTTTCTCTTATGCGTAAGACTATCATAACACTTTTTTTATTTCCCATATTGCTTTTCTCAGCGGAGAGAAAAAAGGAGATCGCTCTATCCCACAATTGGACAGCGACTCCCCATGATCAAAACTTTGTCCAGGGTGGCGGCCTCTCCCGCGTTTGGAAAACACTCCAAGAGAAAAACGTCAACCTCTTTGCTACCGACCTGAAAAAAGAAAAAGATCGTGACGAGCTTAGATATATCATCGTCTGGAACAAGCCAGGCTGCGGTTCAAAAGAACTCTTTAAGAAATTTCCTCAGCAAAAACTGCTCCTCTTTATCTGGGAACCCCCGACTGTCATTAAATATTCTCGTGATTACCTCTCCCATTTTAAAAGGGTCTACACCTGGGATGACAATCTCGTCGACAATAAAAAGTTTTTCAAGTTTTACTACCCTGAGCTCAAACCCCTAATGCAAAATCTTCCTTCTTTCGAGGAAAAAAAACTTGTCACCCAGATCTCTTCAAATAAAAAAAGCAAGCACAAGCATGAGCTCTATAGTGAAAGAGAAAGAGTCATCCAATTTTTTGAAGATAAAAACGATTTTGATTTCTACGGCTATGGGTGGAAAGACAAAGGGTATAAAAACTATCAAGGATCGATTGAGAGCAAGCTAGAGACCCTCAAGGACTACCGCTTTAACGTCTGCTTTGAAAACATCTATGATGTCAGAGGCTATATCACCGAGAAAATCTTCGATAGCTTCGCTGCAGGCGCTATCCCGATCTACTGGGGAGCTAGCAACGTCACCGATTATATCCCCAAAAACTGCTTTATCGACCGCCGGGACTTTAAGGACTTTGCTGCTGTCTATGACTACATCCGCACCATGGACAAAGCAACCTATGAGACCTATCTGAAAAACATCGAGGCTTTTCTCAAGAGCGATAAAGCAAAGCTCTTCACAAATGAAATGTTTGAAGTCATTTTTATGGAAGCAATCCGTTTTCCTTAATTGAGAGCATTTCTCGATGAATCCTTTGAAGAACTATACCAAAAGTCCTTGTGAGTCCTTGGGCAAAACTCGCCAAGAGAGGCTCAAGCAACTGCAAGCAAATCATCACCTTACACTTACTATGTAGACCAGCGATCTCCATCGCTTTTAGCGACATAACTCGATGAATATTAAGCTGTTACTACTTAAATCAAAAGATTTGCTTTTAATTGTTGAAAATCGTACCATTTTAATGGTACAATCTGGGGAAGAGGCGAATGAAAGAGTATGTTGCATATCGGGGAATAGAATTTACGATTGAGTGGTATTACGATACTTCTGGCAAATCTCAAGCTCTGGAATACTTCATGAAACAACCAGAATCTAAAAAACGAAAGACGCTTAATCTTTTTCGACTCATGGGAGACCATGGGAAAATTTTCGACAAAACAAAATTTAGATATGAAGAAGATAAGATATACGCATTTAAACCACAGCCAGATCGTTACCTGTGTTTTTTCTACCAAGGCAAAAAAATTATTGTGACAAATGCATTTGTAAAAAAGACAGACAAACTTCCCAAGGAAGAAAAAGAACAAGCACTTAAAGCTTATCGAAACTATGAAAACAGGGTAAAAGAGAATTCATACTATGAAAAAAATTAAGTCAACCTATGATAAATTCATAGAGAATAAGAAGCAAAAAAAGCGATTAAACAAAGAGTACAAAGAACTTCTTATTTCAGAGGTTCTCCTTGCGGTTATGGAAGAAGATCATATTTCAGTTCGCAGGCTAGCAAAAGAGGCGGAAGTATCACCCACGATTGTTCAGGGATTAAGAGCAGGAAAAAAACTTAATATTACTGTCGAAATTCTTTCAAGAATTCTTGATGTGATAGGATATCAAATCATCCTAGCCCCAAAAAATGGACTAGGAAAACGAATGAGAATGGCATGACACTCCCAAATTCCCTAAATGGGATGGGAACTCCAGCGCGTCATTTTAAAAGGTCTCTTTCTATTTGACGAACCCATTTGTCTGATTTGATGATCATGCATTTATTCTTGATGTCAGAGGCTATACACCGAGAAAATCTTCGATAGCTTCGCTGCAGGCGCTATCCCGATCTACTGGGGAGCTAGCAACATCACCGATTATATCCCCAAAAACTGCTTCATCGACCGCCGCGACTTTAAGGACTTTGCTGCTGTCTATGACTACATCCGCACCATGGATAAAGCAACCTATGAGACCTATCTGAAAAACATCGAGGCTTTTCTCAAGAGCGACAAAGCAAAGCTCTTCTCAAATGAGATGTTTGAAGTCATTTTTATGGAAGCC